>ERZ773169.346-NODE-346-length-62170-cov-12.847605_pt1 | contig 62170 bp, 62 predicted proteins | sample MGYA00580536_ERZ773169 | MGnify/ENA primary metagenome ERZ773169 (study PRJEB29015, sample SAMEA2737814) | human gut metagenome | biome: human gut; feature: human-associated habitat; material: faeces | place: China | collected 2012 ... | reverse complement strand
CCATGGGTCAGTTCATCCAGGAAGGCTCCCGCACCATGTTCGAGACCATCGTGGACGTCAAGAAGCCCGCAAAGGACCTGTTCATCGACTCGCTGGAGGGCAACTTTGACGGCCTGAACTTCCTGGCCGACCAGAACATGAGCGTGGTCAACCGCAAGGCCATGGAAGGCACCATCCTGGCTCACACCGACGGCGGCGTGCCGGAAGTGCTGGTGGAAGTGGACGACCTGTCCGCTTACAACGTGGGCTACCTGATCTACTTCTTCTGGCGTGCCTGTGCCTGCAGCGGCTATCTGCTGGGTGTGAACCCCTTCAACCAGCCGGGCGTGGAAAGCTACAAGAAGAACATGTTTGCGCTGCTGGGCAAGCCGGGCTACGAAGGCCTGACCGCCGAGCTGGAAGCAAAGCTGAAGTAAATCAAAAAATGATCTCCCGCCGCGAGGCGTGGAAAATACAGGAGGACTGAACTATGATTAAACTGATTGTTGGTACCAAGGGCTCCGGCAAGACCAAGGCGATGATCGACCAGATCAATGACGCGGTCAAGACCTCCAAGGGCAACGTGGTCGTCGTGGAAAAGGGCATGAAGCTCACCTACGACATCGCTCCTGCTGCACGTCTGATCGACCTGGACGAGTACAAGATCGCCGGCGGCGAGATGCTGTACGGCTTTGTTGCCGGCCTGATGGCAAGCAACTACGATATCACCGACCTGTACATCGACGGCATCCTGAAGGTGCTGGACCACGACATCAACCGTCTGGGCGTTGTGCTGGATGAGATGGCTGCCATTGCGGGCGACTCCGTCAAGGTCACCGTCACCGTCAGTGCTGACGAGGCTGCCCTGCCCCACAACGTGAAGAAGTACCTGTAAGTTCCGAACGGTAGGCTTACAACAGGCAGGAGACCGGAAAATTTGAAATTTTTTCGGTTTTCTGCCTGTTTTGGTGTTGACAAAGGCCTTTGTTGGCGCTATACTAACAAAGCAGCCTTTTAGAGGTGTACTATGCAATTTGACCTGAGAAAGTTTATCACAGCCGGCAGGCAACCCTATCATGCAGAGTTTCAGTGTGATTTATCTGCTCATGATTATGCCGGTGCAAGGATCCCTCAGCCGGTCACTGCGGTGTTTGACGCAGAGACGGACGGCGACGAGATCCGGATGACACTGCGGGCAAACGCATTGGTGCACGGAGAGTGCGCCCGCTGCCTGGACCCGGTCACCCGGGAAGAGACAGTCGATACGGAGTGGACCGTCAAGGAACGGGATCTGGATGACCCGGATTTCGAGCTTCCGCTGGATGAAAAAGGGCATTTGGATGTGGATGAGTGGCTCAGCCAGGAGTTCATGTTCCAGATCCCCACGGTGCTGCTTTGCAGCCCCGACTGCGCCGGACTTTGTCCGCAGTGCGGCAAAAAGAAAGCGGAGTGCACCTGCCAACCGGCAGAACCGACCGAAGCTCCCGTAGACACAAGGCTCGCAATCCTTAAATCACTGCTGAACTGATAAACCCATCAAGGAGGTGCAAAAATATGGCAGTACCTAAGAGACATCTTTCCAAGGCCCGCCGCGACAAGCGTCGCAGCAATGTTTGGAAGCTGGAGGCCCCCGCACTGGTCAAGTGCAGCAACTGCGGCTCTCTGAAGCTCCCCCACCAGGCATGTGGCAACTGCGGTTACTACAAGGGCGAGGAAGTCATCAAGAAGGCCTAATTTGCGCGTAATTGGTGGCATAATGGTGTTATGTACAGAAGGGGAGGGCGCGATGCCTTCCCCTTCTTGTTCTGTCTGAACAAAGGAGGTGGATGCGTTGGCGATCAAAATCGAGCGTGTGGAACCGGGCAGCGAAGCCGAGGCGCTGGGCCTTGCACCCGGTGACGAGCTGCTGGCCGTGGATGAAAACGAGCTGAACGACTCGCTGGATTACGATTTTTATACCGACAGTTCCAGCTTTCACCTGAAAGCAAAGGTGGCCGACGGCATCCGGGAATGGAATGTGCAGCGCACGGAGCGCGGACCCTTTGGCTGTGACTTCAAGACCTATCTGGGCGACCAGAAGCACTCCTGCTCCAACCACTGCATGTTCTGCTTCATTGACCAGCTGCCCCCCGGCATGCGCGAGAGCCTGTATTTCAAGGATGATGACGAGCGCCTGAGCTTTTTGTTCGGCAACTACATCACCATGACCAACATGCAGGACCATGAGATCGAACGCATCATCAAGATGCACATCTCGCCCATCAACATTTCGGTGCACACCACCAACCCCCAGCTCCGCGTGCGGATGCTGGCCAACAAGCGCGGCGGCGAGGTGCTCAAGTACCTGCCCCGGTTGGTGCAGGGCGGCATTGCCGTGAACTGCCAGCTGGTGCTGTGCCGCGGCATCAACGACGGCGACGAGCTGCGCCGCACCCTGACCGATCTGCTGGAGCTGACCCCCATGGTGCAGAGCGTGGCAGCGGTGCCCTGCGGTGTGACGGATTACCGTCAGAATCTGTTCAAACAGATCCCCTACGACGCCGAGACCAGCGCCGCTGTCATCGACATTCTGGAAGAATTCGGCGACGAGTGCAAGCGCCGCCACGGCAAGCGCATCATCTACCCCAGCGATGAGTGGTATCTCAAGGCCGGGCGTCCCATCCCGGACCCGGAATTCTACGAGGACTACGACCAGCTGGAAAACGGCGTGGGCATGATGAGCCTGTTCCGGCAGGAATTTCTGGCCGAACTGGACAAGCCCCACCGCATTTACGGCACCAAAAAGCTGGATGTGGTCACCGGCACCATGGCAGCCCCCCTCATCATTGAGATGATGGGAGAGCTGCACCGCCAGTACCCCATGATCGAGGTGACCGTGCACCCCATCCAGAACAAGTTCTTTGGCGGCAACGTGGGCGTGGCGGGCCTTGTAACAGCCACCGACATCATCGCCCAGTGTGAGGGCAAACTGACCAGCGGTACGCTGGGCGTGCCCGCTGTGATGCTGCGCGAAGAGAAAGATACCTTTTTGGACGATGTGACGATCACCCAGCTGGGCGAGCGTCTGGGCGTGAAGGTCGAGGTGCTGCCCGTGGGCGGCGGCGACGAGGCCCGGGCCCTGCTGCGCAGCGGACTGCACATCGCAAGAAGAAAGCGATAAAAAAGAACCCTCTCCGTCATCGCTGCGCAATGCCGCCTCTCCCGAAGGGCGAGGTCTGAGCTGCTTTCCCGCAACGCATCAAAAAGCTCTCCCTTTCGGGAGAGCTGGCACGGCGTGAGCCGTGACTGAGAGGGTCCTGCTACAAGAAAGGAGGAACCCCCATGAGCAAACCGATCGTAGCAGTGGTGGGCCGCCCCAACGTGGGCAAGTCTACCCTGTTCAACAAACTGTGCGGCCAGCGTCTGGCCATCGTGGAAGATACCCCGGGCATCACCCGCGACCGTATCTTTGCCAACTGCGAGTGGAACGGCCACGAATTTTTGCTGGTGGACACCGGCGGCATTGAGCCCAAGGCCACCGAGGGCATTCTGGCCCATATGCGCGAGCAGGCCCAGATCGCCATTGACACTGCCGACTGCATCATCATGGTAGTGGATGTGCGCGACGGCCTGACCGCTGCCGACGAGGATGTGGCCCACATGCTGCGCCGCAGCCACAAGCCCATCATCCTGGCCGTGAACAAGTGCGACAAGGTGGGCGAGGCCCCCATGGAGCTGTACGAGTTCTACAACCTGGGTTTTGACGAGGTGATGCCCATCTCGTCCGTGCACGGTCACGGCACCGGCGACCTACTGGATGCCGTGTGCGCACACCTGGACTTCAGCGAGACGGTGGTGGAAGAGGACCGCATCCCGGTGGCCATCATCGGCCGCCCCAACGTGGGCAAGTCCAGCCTGACCAACCGCATCCTGGGCGAGAACCGCATGATCGTGGCCAATGAGGCTGGTACCACCCGCGATGCCATCGACACCCCGGTGGACAATGCCTACGGCAAGTTCATCTTTACCGACACCGCCGGTCTGCGCAAGCGCAGCAACATCACCGACGGTCTGGAGCGGTATATGGTGGTGCGCGCCCTGGCTGCCGTGGAGCGCAGCCGTGTGGCCCTGATCCTGGTGGATGCCACCGTCGGCTTTACCGAGCAGGACAGCAAGGTGGCCGGTTATGCCCATGACCAGGGCAAGGCCTGCATCATCGTGGTGAACAAGTGGGACGCCGTGGAAGGCAAGGAGACCAATACCATGGAGCAGCAGCGCCGCGGCTATGCCGAGGACTTCAGCTTCATGGGCTACGCCCCTATCATCTTCATTTCGGCCCAGACTGGCTACAACGTGAATAAGCTGATGCAGCTGATCCGCGACGTGGACGCACAGAACGGTGCCCGCGTGCCCACCGGCGTGCTGAACGAGATGCTGGCCCGTGCCACGGCCCGCATGCAGCCGCCCAGCGACAAGGGCCGCCGCCTGAAGATCTTCTACCTGACCCAGGCTTCCACCCGCCCGCCCACGTTTGTGGCCTTTGTGAACGCAAAACACCTGTTCCACTTCAGCTATCAGCGGTATCTCATCAACCAGATCCGCGAGAACTTTGGCCTGGAACACACCCCCATCCGTCTGGTCGTGCGGGAGCGCGGCTCCGGCGAAGTGGGTGCCAAGGACGTGTAAGCGCCCCGAAGGAGGCATCCGGGTTCCGTTATGATGCAAACCATCCTCATCGCCGTGCTCACGGCTGCGCAGGCTTACCTGCTGGGCAGTGTGGACACCGGCATCCTCATCAGCAAATTCGTGTATCACGATGACGTGCGCAACCACGGCAGCGGCGCTGCCGGTATGACCAACATGCTGCGCACCTTTGGCAAGAAAGCCGCGGCCCTCACGGCTGCCGGTGACGTGCTCAAGGGGGTGGCTGCCGTGTGCATCGGCCGCTGGCTGTTCCACTTCCTGCCCGCCGACACCGGCCTCTCGGCCTGGTTGGGCGTGTATCTGGCCGCCATCCTGGCGGTGGTGGGCCACCTGAAGCCCCTGTATTTCGGCTTCAAGGGCGGCAAGGGCGTGCTGGTGGCCGGTGGAGCCATTCTGGCCATCCAGCCGGTGCTGCTGCCGTTCCTGGCCCTGATCTTTCTGGCCTGCCTGCTGCCTACCGGTATGGTGTCGCTGGGCAGTGTGACCATGGCGGCGGCTTATCCGTTGTTGACGCTGGGCTACTGCCTGCTGCGTGGCTATGCCGTACAGGACCTGCTCATCTGTCTGGTGGGCTCTGTCATCATGGCTGCCATGGTCATCTATATGCATCGCTCCAACATCCAGCGCATCCGCGACGGCAAGGAATACCGCTTTGGCCGCCACGGCAAACAGTAAAATCAAACAATGAAACAGGCGGTGCCTGCACACAATGCTGTGCGGCACCGCCTGTTTTTCTTTTTGTAAGGTTATTCGTCGTCCTCGCCCGGTTCTGTTTCCGGTTCGGGGTGCAGCCAGTGGATGCCGCTTTGCGCGGGCGAAAGGTCCGGAGCGAGGTGGCCGTCCGGCAGATGGGCACCAAAGGCGGGCACAAAGAAGTATTTGCGCACGATGAAGATGAGGGCGATGGCACCCACACTGAGCAGGTTTTCCAGTGCCGAGTCATGGCCCACCACCAGATGGCGGGCAATGGCATAGAGCAGTACTTCCAGACTGCTGCCGGGGCTGTGCTTGGCCAGCATCTTGATGAACTCGATACCGATCACGATGTCCAGACTGCGCTCCAGAAAGGTGCGGATCTCCACCTCGTTGCCGTCGATCAGCAGGCCGGGCATCCACCGGATGAGCGGCACGGCGCTGAGCAGCAGACCAATGAGCACCAGCCCGGAGAGCAGGATCTCCAGCAGGCTGGACGCCTGAATGATGTGGTTGCGCAGCTGGGTGCGCCAGTGGCTTTCCACATGCGAAGCGGGATGTTCCATAACAAGACCGTCCTTTCGGCATTCTGCTGTAGAAGATTCGACAAATCTTTGACATTATTGTAGCAGAAGGATGAAAGCGTGTCAATTCAAACGGTGCAGGTTATGGCAGGGATTCAGCCGTTGGCGGCTGCACTGCCGGCAGGCACATAGCCGGCCTTTTTGATGCAGGCCTGCCCGGCCTCGGTGTCCAGCCAGTCGTAGAGCTGGCGCTCCGGGCTGTCGGCGGCGGCATCCGGGCGGATGACGGCGTAGAAGTCGTTGCAGAGGGGATAGCTGCCGTCGGCCAGTGTGTCGTTGGAGGGCATCACGCCGTCCACACTCAGCAGCCGCAGACCGGGCTGGGAGTACATCTGGTCGATGTAGTAGTACACCGAAAAGCCGATGGCGTTGGCGGAGTTGTTGTAGGCGGCAAGGCTGTCCACCAGTTCGCCCATGGCGGTGGGGGCCAGCTCGGTGGGCGGGTCCATCAGTTCGCCGCCCTGAATGAGCAGCTTCTGGAACAGGGTCTGGCTGCCGGAGTCAGACCGGCGCTGGAAGGCCACGATGTCCAGATCCTGGCCGCCCACGTCCTTCCAGTTGGTGATCTTTCCGGCGTAGATGTCCCGCAGCTGCTGCTGGGTCAGGTCGGTCACGGGGTTGTCCTCGTTCACGATGAACACCAGTGCGTCCACGCCGATGGGTTTCTGCTCCAGCTGGACGTTGGCGGCCTCCAGCTCTTCCTTGACGGAATCCGGGGCTTCGTACACCACCAGCATTTTGGTGTCGGTGTTGTACAGACCAAAGCTCTCCCAGGCATAAGCGGTGGTGCTGACCGAAATGATGCTCTGGGCTTCTTCCAGGTCCATGCCGGTGGTGTCGGCCAGCATTTGCGCCATCAGGGGGATGCAAGCCGTGCTGCCGTCCAGGGCAGGGAAGTCCTCCACGGTCAGGAACGGTGCGGCGGTCACCTCACTGGCAGCCGAGGAAGCAGGGGGTTCCGGGGCGGTGGAAGCAGACGAAGCAGGCTCGCTGCTGCCGGAGCAGGCCGTCAGGACCCCGGCGGCAGAGCAGGCGGCAAGACCCAGCAGAAAGCTGCGGCGGGAAATTTTCGTGTTTTTCATCAGAAAAAACCTCCTGTCATGGTTCAGTAACCGAGTTCGTCATCGGCATTGACGGACGAGAAGATGCTCTGGCAGTAAAGCCAGTTGCCGTCGGTGTCCATCCAGCCGTAATAGAAGCCACGCCGTGCCACGAATACATGGTCCGGCAGGGCGTTCAGGCTGTTGTCGTAGTAGCTGTAGCAGCTGCCAAGGCCCTGCATCACCACGTTGCCGGTTTCGTTCAGCACATCGCATCCGGTGGCGTAACTGCTGCCGGGAACGCTGCGGGTGCCGTAGTACAGCGGCCTGCCGTTGGCATCGGTGGTGAGGTAGCCCAGATAATTGTAGGTCTCATTCAGGCTGCTCAGGTCGGAGACGAGGCCTTCGGGGCCGTACACCCGAATGGCAGCGATCTCATAGCTGTCGGCATCCCGCAGCTCCATCCAGACAAAGCCGTCCTCCTCACAGTCCAGTGTCACGCGCTGATCGTCCCCAATGGTCCCGGCGTTCACGTCGGTGAGCAGTGCTCCGGTGTCGGTGTCGCAGACCTTCAGGCTGCCGTCCTGCGCATACAGGGCGATGCGGTTTCCGGCAAGGCTGACAGCATACAGCGGTGTGACCTCCCCGGTGGAAAGGTCGTGCAGGGAATAACGATAGTCACTGTCCACGTTCCAGGTGACCACATACCCCGGGAAATAGTTGCTGGGCAGGGCGTCGAATTCGGCAATCACGCCCCGGTCCTCGGTGGTCAGGTCCCGCAGCTGATAGGTGCCGCTTGGGGTCAGGAAAGCTGCCGTACCGTGGCCGCAGGTCTGCCGGTAGCCGCGCAGGCCCTCCCCGGTGGCGGGGTTGTGCAGGACCTGGTCGACCGGGCTGCCGTCTGCATGGGAGATGTCCAGTTCCACCCAGTTGTCCAGTTCATCCGGCTCATAGGAAATGCGGCTGGCCGTGGAGGTGGAGGACCCATAGGTCTGGGTGCCGTCCTTCTGCTGGACAGTGACCCAGCTGTGCAGGCTGGGGTCGTCGTCCCATTCGTCTGCGGCAAGGTCTGCCGGGCGGGCGTAGCAGGTGAACACCAGCATATCCCCGCAGACGATGCAGCTGTAGGCACCCTCCGGGACGGGCAGGTTCTTGCCGGTGGCAAGGTCGATGACACTGCAGGTGCCGTAGCTGTCATAGTCGACATCGTAGCTGTCACCGACCATCCTGCTCTCCTGCAGCACCAGCAGACCGTTCTGGATGGTGGCGCTCTGCTCGCCGTCAAAGGCCATCATCTCGTTGCCGTCCTTGTCGTACAGGGCGCTGCGGCGGCCGCCCCGGCCGGTGGAGTCCGACCAGGAGCGGAACCAGTAGTTCGTCTCGCCGGTCACGATATCCTGCAGCAGGCTCACGTTTTCGCTGCGGGCAGACTGGTACAGCACCTTGCTGCCGCACAGGACGGTGCGGCAGTCGCCGGAGTTGTCGTAGCCGTACAGGATGCGCAGGCGGCCGTCGTCCAGCTGGGCGGCATCGTACAGAGGTTTGCCCTCGGCGTCGGTGGGAACGGACACTGCCGAGGAAGCGGGTTTCTCGGAGGAGGCAGGCGGCATTACCGCGCAGCCGCAGCCCAGCGCAAGGCTCAGGGTCACGCACAGGGCAGCACTGCCCAGACGGGAAACAGTCTTTTTCATGGGAACACTCCTCTTAAAACAATACAAAAAGCAATGCAAAATGCAGATGCTACTGTCTGGAATGGAAAAACGCACCCGGGAGAAAGTTCCGGTTCATCTGGAACACGAAACAGCCGCGCATTCCATTGCAGAAAATGCGCGGCTGATGGTTACAGATTTATGACAGAAGTTCAGGACGCGGTTTTGCTCTGTTCGGCGTCATCCATCCGGCCCAGCTGCTGCAGAAATGCAATCAGGAAGGGCAGGGACACCAGGAAGGTGAGCACATCCGCGATGGGCTGGCAGATCTCCACGCCGAACAGCCCGTGGGTGCGGGGCAGGATGAGGATGAGCGGGATGAAGAACACGCCCTGTCGGCAGCAGGCCAGGAAGGTGGCCCGGCCGGACGCGCCCACGCTCTGGAAGGTCATGTTGGCCACCACGATGATGGGATGCAGCAGCATGGCCAGGCACTGGTAGTGGAAGGCGGGCAGCGCCACGGCGGTGACGGCGGGGTCATCGCGGAACAGACGGATGAGGGCATCGCCGTTCACCCAGCACAGGCCCACCAGCACCACCAGCATGCAGAAGGCCGCTTCGATGGTGAAGATGGCGGCCTGCCGCACCCGGCGGTATTTGCGGGCACCGTAGTTGAAGGATGCCACCGGCTGCAGGCCCTGTCCCACGCCGATGGCCACCGAGATGATGAACATGAAGATGCGGGACACGATGCTCATACCGGCCACGGCGGCGTCACCGTAGCTGCGGGCGGCAAGGTTCAGCAGCATGCCGCCGATGCTGTTCAGGCCCTGACGGCCAAAGCTGGGCGCACCGCCCAGCAGGATGCGGCCGAAATCGCGGGCTTCGCGGGTGACGGCCGAAAGGCGGAACTGGCTGACCGTTTTGCCCTGCAGGAACATGGACAGCAGGATGCAGAAGCTGATGCTCTGGCTCAGGGCGGTGGCAATACCGGCCCCGGCGGTGCCCAGCCCGAACACGAACATGAACAGCGGGTCCAGCGCGATGTTCAGCACGCCGCCGGTGACCAGACCGATCATGGCAAAGCTGGCTTTGCCCTCGTAGCGCAGGATGTTGTTCATCACCAGGCTGGAGATCATCAGCGGGGCGGCAATGAGGATGGGCCGCGCGTAGGCGCAGGCGTGGGGCAGGATGGTCTCGGTGCTGCCCAGCAGCATCATGAAGTGGGGCAGGGTGCCAAGGCCCGCCACGGCCAGCACCACGCCAAACACCAGAGCCGTGAAAAAGCTGGTGGACGCAAACCGGGTGGCGGCGGTGGTGTCGCGGCTGCCCAGGCTGCGGCTGATGATGGTGCCGGCCCCGTGGCCCAGCATAAAGCCCAGCGCCTGGATGATGGCCATCAGGCTGGAAACAACGCCCACGGCACCGGACGCACTGGTGGAGATCTGGCCCACAAAAAAGGTGTCGGCCAGATTGTAGATGCTGGTGATCAGCATACTTAAAATGGTGGGAGCAGCAAGGCTGAGGACCAGTTGCGGGATGGGCGTCTCGGTCATCCGGCGAAACTGCAGCGCACTGCGGTCATCGCTTGTCATAAAAAGCCTCCTTGAATGGGATGGAGTAGGGAAAGCCGCCGCCAAAAGCGGACGGCGGAAATCAGCAACATCATAGTATAACGCAAGTACGGCAAAAAGTCGAGAGGGGGAACCGTATGAAAAAACGGCTCGCAAACCGGTGCGAAGGGGCAAAAATGACGCCGAAAGGACCGGCGATTCTGTATGATTTGCTAAAGAAAGGTCGAATTGCTTGTGGAAAATCACGATATGTGGTATCATTTAGGCAGGAAGATGTTGGCAGACCCTGCCCGGCATCGTGACAGATGGAGGAACTGAAGCATGAAAACCGTAGCACAGACCGTGATCGAAGCCGATCGTTTTTATACCATTGCCGCTCACACCGGCAATGTGATCCAGGCCGTGGAAGCAAGCAAGGACGGCGGCACCGTTCGTCTGGGCAAGTATGACCACAAGCCCGAACAGGAGTGGAGCTTTGTCCGGGTGGGCGAGGGCGTGTACCGCATCCGCAACCGCGCCTCTGGCAAGCTGCTGGACCTGACCATGACCGGCACCGCCAACGGCACCTGGCTGCACCTGTGGGAGGATGTGGGCGGCACCTCCCAGATGTGGGAGCTCTGCCCCACGCCGGAAGGCACCGTGCGCCTGCGCTCGTCCTGGGCCGGCGGCAAGTGCGTGGACACCGTGGGCATGGGTGCCGAAGCAGGTGCCGTGCTGCAGATCTGGCAGGAGGTGCCCGGTGCCGACCAGCTGTGGACCATCGCTGAGGTGAAGGACCGCGCAAAGCGCACCGCTAAAAAGACTGCCGAGCCTGCTGTGGAAACCGCACCCGCCGCTGAGGCTGTTGCCCCGGCAGAGGAGAAGAAGGCACCGGTCAAAAAGCCTGCCGCCCGCAAGCCCCGCACCACCAAAAAGGCCGCTGCGGAACCGGCTGTGACCGCCCAGTCCGCTGCCGAAAAGGCAGAAGAGCCGAAGACGGAGCCCGCCGCAAAGGCGGAAGCAGCAGAGAAGCCCGCCAAGGCTCCCCGCAAGACCACTGCCCGGAAGAAGGCTGCACCCAAGGCAGAAGCCGCCGCAGAAGCTGCCGCCCCGGCCGAAAAGCCCAAGCGCACCCGTAAGGCCCCTGCCAAAAAGGCAGATTGAGCAAGGCTGAACCCGTAAAAACCAGAAGCACCCGTCGGATCGTGGGACCCGGCGGGTGCTTCTTGCATTTGCGGGAGGTTCACTCCGGCAGTTCGTTCAGGGCAAAGCGGTTCTTTTCAAAGGTCAGCAGGCCCTCGTCCCGCATCTTGCACAGCTCCTTGGAGAGGGCGCTGCGGTCCAGATTGAGGTAGTCGGCCAGCTGCTGCCGGTTGAACGGGATCTCGAACTGCAGACTGCCGCTGCGGGCGGCCTGTGCGGAAAAGTAGGTCAGCAGACGGCCCCGCACGGTCTTGGGGGTGGTGCAGAAGATGCGCTGCGAAAGGCTCAGGTTTTTGCGCATGGACACCGTGAGCAGGTTGCGCAGCAGCTTTTCGTGCACTGTGCCGGGTGCGCCGCCGGAAAAGGCGGAAATGTTCACGAACAGCACTTCGCATTCTTCGGCGGCCACGGCGTCCACCATCATCACGTCGCCGCACAGCGCGTAGGTCTCGGCAAAGGCCTGCCCGGCAGAAATGCTGCTCAGGATGCTCTTACTGCCCCACAGGTCGAGATTTTCGATGTGGACGGTGCCGCGCAGCACCACGCCCAGAGCATGCACTTGCTCTCCGGCATGAAAAATGACGGCGTGCCGGGGGTAGCTCTTCGTGCGCAGGCAGCCGGACTGCTCCAGTGCAGCCCACTCCTCTGCCGACAGGCCCTGAAACAGCGGGGATGCAACGGGTCTCATAAAAAAACCTCACTTTCGTGGTTATAACAACCGAAGGTCTGCCCTGATTATAGTATACTCAAAGCACAAACACAAGGAGGCTTTTCTATGATCCGGAAAATCATTCATATAGACGAAGAAAAATGCAACGGCTGCGGGGCCTGCGTCACCGCCTGCCACGAGGGTGCCATCGGTCTGGTGAACGGCAAGGCAAAGCTCATGCGGGACGACTACTGCGACGGCTTTGGCGACTGCCTGCCCGGCTGCCCCACCGGTGCCATCACCTTTGAAGAGCGCGAGGCAGCCGCCTACGACGAGCAGGCCGTGCTGGAAAACAAGCAGAAAAAGGCCGCACAGGCCGCAAAACCGGCCTTCCACGGCTGCCCGGGCAGCGCCATGCGCCAGTTCCGCCGGGAAGAAGCACCTGCTGCCCCCACCGCCGCACAGCCGTCGCAGCTGCGCCAGTGGCCCTGTCAGATCAAGCTGGTGCCGGTGAACGCCCCCTATTTTGACGGGGCAAAGCTCCTGATCGCAGCCGACTGCACCGCCTACGCCTACGCCAATGTGCACGAAGAGTTCATGAAGGGCAAGATCACCCTCATCGGCTGCCCCAAGCTGGATGCTGTGGACTACAGCGAAAAGCTGACCGAGATCTTCCGCAGCAACGACATCCGGAGCGTGACGGTGCTGCGCATGGAGGTGCCCTGCTGCGGCGGGCTGGAACACGCCGCCGTGACCGCCCTGAAAAACAGCGGCAAGTTCGTGCCGTGGCAGGTGGTGACCATCTCCACCGACGGCCGCATCCTGGACCGATAAACGCATCAAAAAACGGCAGACGCTTTGCAAGGCGTCTGCCGTTTTTGCATATCAAGGAGGTTCAGGAGGCGCTCTGCGTGCCGGATGCAACGCCCTGCACGAACTGCACCACGCTCTCGACAGTCTGGCGCAGCTGCACCAGCGAAGCAATGTCGCTGTCCTGCATGCGGGAGGTGGGAGCGGTCAGAGTCGGAGCTGCCGGGGTCACGGTGCCGGTGAGCTCGGTGTGGATGCCGTGGGCCGGGATGTCCAGCAGGATGTGCACGGCGGGGGAGGCAGCCCGCAGCAGGCCGCTCTTTTCCACGCCCAGGGTCAGCACAGGGGCGTCGGCGGCAGTGTCGTCAGTTTCCAGCCGGAAGTAGAGGTAGCCCTCCTTGGCATTTTCCGGCTGCACCTTTTTGATCTTTTTCAGGTCCAACTGGAAGTCGTTCATGGACTGCAGACTGGTGGCGGTATCATCCACGCCCAGCAGGCTGGCCAGCTGGGTCTGGGAGATGTAGCTGCCCATATTCCATTCCGGGATCAGCACACCGGCCAGCGGATAGTTGTCGGTGATGCTGCTGCGCAGGGTGCGGTAAAGCTGCCCGGCATCGTACAGCGTCTCGTCCTTGCTGATGTACAGGCGGGTGAGGGGCTGGCTGCTGCCGCTGGCCTGCGGGTACAGCTCCAGCTGCAGGGCTTCCGGCGTATATTGGCCGTCCACCCGGCCGGAGGTGCCGCCGAACTGCGCCAGCACCTTATATAAAGCGGGCTCTTCGGCAGCGGTGGAAGTGATCTGGTAGTCCAGCGAAAAGCTGGCTCCGCCGGCAAAGCGCTTCACGCGGCGGCTCACCAGCCCCAGCGCGACGGCGGCGGCCACTACGCACACCAGCACAAGGCACAGCACCACCACGACCGCAGCGCGGGCACCGGTGCGTTTCTTTTTGGATGCAGCCATAAAATGTTCCTCCTTCAGGAAAATCTTTTTTTCAGCATAGCGGAACGCAGGGCGATTGTCAAGGACAGCGTTTTGGAATAAAACAAAAAACCTGAAACATCTCTGTTTCAGGTTTCTGGCGGAAAGATGGGGATTCGAACCCCAGAACGCTTTTGACACGTTACACGATTTCCAGTCGTGCGCCTTAGACCAACTCAGCCATCTTTCCACATCTTTTGTTCTGCCTTTGGGCGGGTGCCCTTGGCGCTTCACTATAATACCTGAAACCAGCTGTTTTGTCAAGGATTTTTTTGAAAAAAATCAGACTTTTTTCAAAATGACGTACCATCGTACTGCAAAATGACAAGAGGCGGGCAAAAGGTGTGCAGAGCCCTTGACGGGGAGCCAAAACAAGGCTATGATGGGGGCAGAGAGTGCAGCAGCAGGGCATTTCCTGCCGCAGAAATGGAAAACAAGGAGGATGGACTCTGTATGAACTATGCTGAAGTGCTGGCCAATGCGCGGGAGTGCATCGGCAAATACTGCAAGGCCTGCCCGGTGTGCAACGGCGTGGCCTGCAAAAACCAGATCCCCGGCCCCGGTGCCAAGGGCGTGGGCGACACGGCGATCCGCAACTATAATAAGTGGGCGGACATCCGGGTGAACATGGACACCCTGTGCGAGGGCGGCACCCCGGACACCACGCTTGAACTGTTTGGCAAGCAGTTCAAATACCCCTTCTTTGCAGGCCCGGTGGGTGCGGTGAACCTGCACTACTCCGAGACCTACACCGATATGACCTATAACGACGTGCTGGTACGCGCCTGCGCCGAGAACGGCATTGCCGCCTTTACTGGTGACGGCACCAACCCCACCGTGATGGAGATGGCCACCAAGGCCATCGGTGCGGCGGGCGGCTGCGGCGTGCCCACCATCAAGCCCTGGAACATCGACACCATCCGGGAGAAGATGGCCCAGGCCAAGGCCAGCGGCTGCTTTGCCGTGGCCATGGACGTGGATGCGGCAGGCCTGCCCTTCCTCAAGAACATGACCCCGCCGGCCGGCAGCAAGAGCGTGGAAGAGCTGGCCGAGATCGTGAAGCTGGCCGAGCGGCCCTTCATCGTCAAGGGTGTGATGACCGTCAAGGGTGCTTTGAAGGCCAGGGAGGCCGGTGCCGCCGCCATCGTGGTGTCCAACCACGGCGGCCGTGTGCTGGACCAGTGCCCCGCCACCGCTGAAGTCCTGCCGGAGATCGCTGCAGCCCTCAAGGGCACCGGCGTGAAGATCCTGGTGGACGGCGGCATCCGCACCGGTGTGGATGTGTTCAAGGCACTGGCCCTGGGCGCCGATGGCGTGCTGATCTGCCGCCCCTTTGTCACGGCCGTGTACGGCGGCGGCGAGGAAGGCGTGAAGTGCTACATCGACAAGCTGGCCGGGGAACTGGCCGACACCATGCAGATGTGCGGCGCTCACAGTCTGGCAGAGATCACCCCCGATATGGTGCGCGTATAAAACCGAAGAAAAAACGGAAAAGCCGGAGCATGCCTGCGGGTGTGCCCCGGCTTTGTTAAATTTTGTTGAAAAGATGGATGTACGAAATTTGGACGCTTGTGTATTGCCCAAAAATGCGCTACACTACAATCAACTGAACCGTAAACCGGATGCCTGCAGGCGGGAGTGCTGCCTGCTCATTTTTAGGAGGATCTATGAAAAAGAAAACCGAGCAGAACGCTGCGGGAGCGCCGCAGACGGGGAGAATGGCCGGTGCCGGAGCGGCCGGGTTCCTGAAAAAGAACTGGAAGTGGCTGGTCCCGGTGGCCTGCGTGGCCGTGCTGGGCGGTGTGTGGCTGCTCAAGCCCAAGGCCGACAAGCCTGCCAGCGTGGATACCAGCTATGTGGAGACCGCGCCGGAACAGCGGGACCTCGTCAATGCCCTGAGCGGCACCGGCACCCTGAAGCCGGCGAATACTTATAATGTCAAGTCGCTGGTGTCCGGCAAGGTGCTGACCTGCAGCTTTGAGGAAGGCGACAACGTGGAAGAGGGCGATGTGCTCTACACCGTGGACTCCTCCGACGCCACCACCAAGGTGGAGCAGGCGGGCATCACCCTGCAGCAGGCCCAGCGCAACTACGACAAGACGGTGGACCGCCAGTATGTGCGCGCGGAAGTGGCCGGTGTCGTGAGCAGCCTGAAGGTCGCCAAGGGCGACGAGGTGACCAGCGGCCAGGAAGTGGCCGTGATCCGCGACAACTCCAAGATGACACTGGCACTGGAGTTCCCGGCGGCAGACGCAGCCGGTTTCTCGGTGGGGCAGAGCGCGGACGTGACGCTGGATGGTACCTTTGAGACCCTGACCGGCACCATTACCGCCGTCACCGGCACCGATACCCTGAGCACCGGCAACCTGCTCACCCGCACCGTGACCATCTCGGTGCGCAATGCAGGCGGCCTGACCACCGCCCAGGCGGCCACCGCTGCCGTGAACGGCGTGAGCTCCATCGGCGCGGCCACCTTCCAGTATCAGGCTGAGCGCACCCTGACGACGCTGGCCGCCGGTACGGTCACCGCCATCCATGCACGCGAGGGCGACAGCGTGAACAAGGACGACATCGTGCTGCAGATCAGCGGTGACGACCTGAGCGAGTCCATCCAGTCTGCTTCTGAGACCCTGCGTGGGGCCGAGCTGTCCATGCAGAGCACCCAGGACACCATGAACAACTACACCATCACCTCGCCCATCAGCGGCACCATCATCGAAAAGGCCGCCAAGGTGGGCGATGCCCTGAGCACGGGCAGCGACCTGTGCACCATCTACGATCTGAGCTACCTGGAAATGACCATCAATGTGGATGAGCTGCAGGTCAGCAGCCTGTCGGTGGGGCAGACCGTGCAGGTCACCGCCGACGCCGTGCAGGACAGGACCTATGAGGGCATTGTGACCCGCGTGTCCATGAAGGGCGACACCAGCGGCGGCACCACCACCTACCCGGTCACCGTGCGCATCGACGAGACCGACGGCCTGCGCCCCGGCATGAACGCCAACGCGGAGATCGTGGTGGCCCAGGCCAAGAACGCACTGGCGGTGCCCAACGCAGCCGTGGTGCGCGGCAGCTATGTGCTGGTGACCCAGGACTCTCCCAGTGCGGTCAACGCAGACCCGGACATGGTCGCACCGGACGGCTTTGTGTACGTCAAGGTCAAGCTGGGCGTCAGTGACAGCGATTACACCCAGGTTGTCAGCGGCCTGACCGCGCAGGACACCGTGGGCTACGACCCCAGCTCGGTGAGCAGCGATACCTATTACGACAACGGCGGTTATGAGTACATGACCGACGGCACCACCGACACGACGGGCGGCGAGACCACCGACGGCACGGCCGATGGGGAAGGTGCAGAAAGCACCGTGACCGAGGAACCGGCCGTTGACGAGCCGGTGGACGCCGGAAATGACGGCGAAGTGATCGGCGAGGCCGACGGCGTGGTCCTGACCTGACACGGAGGAATGCATGAGCGCTCTGATCGAATTTGAAGAGGTCTGCAAGTATTACCAGATGGGCGACACCACGGTAAAGGCCGCAGACCACATTACCATGAAGATCGACAAAGGCGAGTTCGTGGCCATCGTGGGCCAGTCCGGTTCCGGCAAATCCACCTGTATGAACATCATCGGCTGTCTGGACGTGCCTACCCACGGGGTGTACCGACTCAACGGCCGGGACGTGGGTAAGATGAGCCGCAACGAACTGGCCTCGGTCCGCAACGAGATGCTGGGCTTCATCTTCCAGCAGTACAATCTGCTGCCCCGGCTGAACCTGATGGAAAACGTGGAGGTGCCGCTGGTGTACGCGGGCGTCTCCCGCGCCGAGCGGCACGCCCGTGCCCGTGAGGTATTGGAGCAGGTGGGCCTGGGCGACAAACTGAAAAACCGGCCCAACCAGCTTTCCGGCGGCCAGCAGCAGCGTGTGTCCATTGCGCGGGCACTGGTGCGCAACCCGCCGGTGATCCTGGCCGACGAGCCCACCGGTGCACTGGACTCCCACACCGGCCGCGAGGTGCTGGGGCTTTTGCAGCAACTGCACAAGCAGGGACATACCGTGGTGCTGATCACCCACGACAACTCCATTGCCGTGCAGGCCGACCGCATCATCCGGCTGGAGGACGGCCGGGTGGTCTACGACGGTGACTCTCACGCACCGGAGGCCATGGTGCAGCCCACTCTGCTGCCCGAAACGCCGGAAAAGGAGGAACAGGCATGATCTTTGAAACCTTCCGGCAGGCCATCCAGAACGTGTGGAGCAACAAGCTGCGCACCTTTCTGACCATGCTGGGCATCATCATCGGCGTGATGGCGGTCATCGTCATCGTGGGTCTGGGCAACGGTATGACCAAGAGCATGCGGGACAGTTTTTCGGCCCTGGGCACCAACACCCTGAGCATTCAGGTTTGGGGCTACGGCTCCCGCACCGTACCGGTGGACGATATGTACGACATCTGCCAGCGGCACTCCGACCTGATCAAGGCAGTGTCGCCCCAGATCGAATTCAGCGGCAAAGCCAGCGGTACGCTGAAGATCGGCACCACCAGTTACCGCTGGTCCAACATCAGCGGTGTGGACGAGAGCTACACCGAAATGAAAAATTACCAGATCGCACAGGGACGCGGCCTGCAGTACATGGATATGCAGGACAACAAGCAGGTCTGCATCATTGGCGATTACCTGAACCGGGTGGCTTTTGGCGGCAACGGTGTGGGGCAGACGCTCAAGATCGGTGCCAACAAGTTCCGCATTGTGGGCGTGCTGGCGGCCAAGGTCAGCAACCCCACCATGCAGCAAGGCAGCGACGACGACTGCGTCTACCTGCCCTACACCACCGTGATGCGGCTTTCCAGCCAGAGCGCGGTGAATAACTACACGGCTGTGATGACGGACGAAAACTTTGCCAACGAGGCCAAAACCACGATGGAAGAGGAGCTGCAGAAGATCCTCAAGACCGAAAACGGCTACTATGTGTACAGCGCCAGCGAGTGGCTGGAGGAAATGAACAAGATGATCAACATGGTCATCGTGGTGCTCACCGGCATTGCCAGCATCTCGCTGCTGGTGGGCGGCATCGGCATTATGAACATTATGCTGGTTTCGGTGACCGAGCGCACCCGCGAGATCGGCATCCGCAAGGCACTGGGTGCCAAGGAGCGCACCATTCTGGCGCAGTTCGTGGTGGAAGCAGCCACCACCTCCGCGCTGGGCGGCGTTTTAGGCATTGCACTGGGCTATGCGGTGAGCATGGCGGCCAACAAGGTGCTGCCCATGTTCATGAGCGATACCACCATCACGGTGAGCCCGTCGTTCAACTCCATCGTGGTGGCCTTTGGCATCTCGGTGGGCATCGGTGTGCTGTTCGGCTATCTGCCGGCCCGGCGCGCGGCACGTCTCAATCCCATCGAGGCGCTGCGCTACGACTGAGCCCGAAGAAAGGGGAATACCTATGAAAAAACGTTTTCTCGCACTTTTGCTGGCGGTGAGCATGGCTGTGTCCATGCTGGCCATGCCGGCGGCTGCGCTGGGCAGTGCCAGCAACACGGCCGTGCAGACGGCCATCACGCTGGGCGGTATGGACGCCGGGCAGACCGGCAGCCTGGACGCCGCCGTCACCCGCGGGGCCTTTGCCCGCATGCTGGTGGCGTTCTCGGCGTACCGGGAGAGCGCAGCCTCCCAGGGGGCTGTGGGCACCCTGTATAAGGACGTGCCCGGCTCTTCGCAGTGGGCACCCTACATCCGCATTGCGGTGCAGCAGGGCTGGATGAACGGCTACACGGACGGCACCTTCCGCCCGGACAACGCCGTCACGCTGGAAGAAGCCTGCACGTCCGTGCTCAAGCTGCTGGGCTACAAGATGACAGATCTGAACGGTGCCTTCCCGGCGGCGCAGCTGAACAAGGCTCAGGAACTGGGCCTGCGCAGCCAGCTGAACAGGGCACAGGGCCAGACCATGAACTATGAGGACTGCGCCATGCTGCTGTACAACGCCCTCACGGCCAACACGGCCTCCGGCGGAGCCTATGGCAGCACCCTGGGCTTTACCGTGGCAAATGGTCAGGTGGACACCTCCACGGTGCTGCTCAGCAGCCTGAAGGGGCCCTTTGTGGCGTCGGAGGGCACCCAGCTGCCCTTTGCACCGGTGAGCGTGTACCGCAACGATAAGGTGTCGGAGTCCGGCGAACTGAACAAATACGATGTGTATTATTACAGCGAGAGTCTGCAGACGGTATGGATCTATACCCGCCGCGCCGCAGGCCGCATCACAGCAGTTTCGCCCAGCGCCAGCGCTCCCACGGCGGTGACCGTGGCCGGTACCAGCTACCAGCTGGGCAGCTCGGCGGTGGCGTCCAAGATCTCGTCCCTGAACGGCGGCGGCGTGGGCGAAGTGGTCACCCTGCTGCTGGGCATGGACAATGAGGTGGCGGATGTGGTCACCGGCGAAGAGGCCGACAGCGTGTTCTACGGCGTGGTGCAGACGGCCACCCGCTCCCTTGTGGAGGACAACGGTGCCGACGTGCTGCAGCGCGTAGCAGTGATGTGCACCGACGGCATCACCCGCACCGTGAATGTGGACAAAAGCCTGAACTACCCCGCCGGCTGGATGGTGCGCATCGACGTGACGCCGGAAGGCGAGAACGTGACCGCGATTGAAAACCGGACCATCAGCGGCACGGTGAGCGCAGACGCCACCATGCTGGGCGATCATAAGCTGGCAGACGACGTGCAGATCTTGGATACGACTACGGAGGGTGTGGCTGGGACGGTTCGTCCCAGCCGCCTATCCGGGACGAAACTGAACATGCTGAATGTCCGCTACTATACGCTTAACGACAACGGCGAGATCGACCGGCTGATCCTCAACGATGTCACCGGCGACCTGTGGAAGTACGGCGTGCTGGATGATATCCGCAACATTGCGGCCAACCTGCCCTCTTCCAAGACCACCGGCGGCAGCAGTTCCGGCAGCGGCTCCGGAAGCGGAAGCACCGGCGGCAGTACCCCCGGCACGGAAACCACCATCATCAACGACCTGCGGAACATTCTGGTGCCCACCACCAGCGAGATTCTGTGGGGCGTCATCAACGGCGATATCCTCCAGACCGTGTGGAATAAGGTCACCAGCAGCACCGGCTCCCTGGTGAGCATCGGCGTCAAACAGCTGGCTAAGGTGGTAGGGGAGCCTTATGGCACCATCCTGAACTATGTGGGCGGCGGTGCCACCTATGTGTGCTATGTCAATGGACAGCTTACCAGCTACACCACCTCCATCAAATACCCGGTGCTGGCCGGCGGCCTGGCCGTGCGGCAGGAAGTGAACGGTTCGGTGAAGGCCATGGTGCAGCTGATGCCCATGAAGATCGACAAGGTGGGTGCCGCGTCAGTGCTGTCCGGTTCCACCCGCTATGAGGTAGCGGACAATGCCCAGGTGTACCTGTGGTACAAGGGCCAGTATTACGCCACGAAGCTGGCCGAGGTGAACTCGGACGATTACTACCTCACCGGCTGGTACGACAACTTTGGCTGCGCCGCGGGCAAGCGCGTCCGCGTGATCGTGGCCGTGAAGAAGGACTGATGCGCTATTACAGCGCCCCGCGCCGGGCACTGCGCGGGGTACGGCAGCTGCTTTATCCGCGTCGGTGCCCCTTCTGCAATGCGGTGCTGGGCAGCATAAGGACCTGCCCGGACTGTGCGGAAGAAGTGGACCGGCTGCGCCGGAAGCCCGGCATCCGGCTGGACGCATCGCAGCATTATCTGGGCGGCCTGAGCGGCGCAGCGGCACCGTTCCGGTATGAGGGCTGCGTGCGGCGGGCCATTCTGCGGGCAAAGTATCAGGCTGCACCATGGACGGCGGTGGAGCTGGGCGTGGTGCTGGCAGAGCTTGCCTTTGGCAGCGAGGTCCGGATGAGGGGCGCGGAACCGGTGCCTCAGCGGGTGGAAGGTGCCCGGCTCGGCTATGACTGCATCGTGCCGGTACCGGCGTCCAGCCGCAGACGCGGGTACAATGTACCGGAACGCATGGCGCAGCCGCTGGCAGAGGCACTGGACCTTCCGCTGGAAACAAAGGCTCTTGGTCCTGCCCGCCGGAAGAACCGGCAGGCAGGACTGCCCTTTGAACAGCGCCTGGCCAATGTGGCCGGTGCGTTCCGCGTGCAGGACCCGGACCTCATAGAGGGCCGCCGCGTGCTGCTGGTGGACGATGTGATCACCACCGGTGCTACGGCTGCCGCCTGTGCACAGGCTCTGCTTTCGGCGGGTGCGGAGAGCGTGTTTGCGGTGGCTGTGGCTACGGTGGAATTTCCGCCCATTGCCCAGCCGACCCTGCCCTTGCAGGAGGATGCGGACGAAGAAATTTAAAAAAAGTTGCCGAAAAGTGCTTGACAAAATGCGAGAAGTCGGGTATACTAATCAAGCTGTGAGCGACAAACGCTTACAGATATCCGGGTGTAGCGCAGTTTTGGTAGCGCGCTTGAATGGGGTTCAAGAGGCCGTGAGTTCGATTCTCGCCACTCGGACCAAACGCTTCTCGGTCGAACTTTCTTCGGAAGGGTTCGACCGGGGAGCTTTTTTGTTTTTATCGACGGTTTCGTCGGAGAGGTTGAAGTAGAGGATCAGCTCGGTGTTGGTGAGCTCGATGTGATCCACAAAGGTATCAACCAGGCGGCGGCAGTAAGCCTTGGTGCGCTCCGAGGGGGAGACTCGGAACTGCTGCAGCAGGAACAGGATCTGATCACGGGTGAAGGTGAGGGGCTTTTTTGCATCGAGGGAAGAAAGCTGATAGGAAAGTGTGCTCTCCTGCTGCTCCAGATCGGCAAGGCGGGCAGAGAGGGCGGCGCTGGAGGTGCCGTTCTCAATGGCAGAGAGGATGTTCTGGATCTTGTTCCGGACATCGGACAGGGATTTTTCCAGTGCCTGCTTCTCCGGGTCAGGGCGTGCGGCCTCAGCCTGCTGCAGCTCCACGATGGCATCCGCAATCTGCTCCAGCAGCGCGGGCTCCAGCAGCAGATCGGCGATGGCGTTGACCACCATAGCCTCCAGCTCGTCCTGCGGGATGTTTTTGCGGGTGCAGGCGCGGCCGATGGAGCGGCCGGGGCAGGCGTAGTAGTGGTACATCTGGCCGTTGCCGCTGCTGCGTCCACAGACGCCTTTCATCAGGCAGCCGCACTCTCCACAGTACAGTTTGCCGGAGAGGATATAATCGGCGCGGGAGGCGTGCGGGGTGCGGCTCTGGCGGTTGCGTTCAAACATTTTCTGTGCCCTTTCCCATAGATCATTGTCGATGATGGCCGGGATCGCGCCCTCGATGCGGACATCAAACTTTTTACTGACGTAAACGCCGCGGTACATCTCGTTCTGGATGATGCGGTTGATACTGCTTTTGTTGAAAGGGCCGCCGTGGCCGGTGCGCAGGCCCATGGCGTTCAGACGCTCCACGATGGAGGAGGAGGACAGCCCGGCGGCGTACTGCTCAAAGATATACCGGACTGCCTCGGCACCTGTGGGCTCGATGATGTAGTGCTTGTCGGCGTCCACGGTGAGGCCCAGCGGGCGGGAGCTGCCCAAGGCCTTGCCCTTGAGGGCAGATTCCCGCATGCCACGGCGGGCTTTTTCGGCCAGCTCGGCGCTGTAATACTCAGCCAGAGCTTCCATCAGGCCCTCAATGATGATGCCCTCGGCACCGGAGATGTTGCTCTCGGCGGCATAGAGGATCTCCACACCGTTGTCCCGGAGCTTTTTCTTATAGACGGCGCTGTCGTAGCGGTTGCGGGCCAGGCGGTCGGTTTTCCAGCAGATCACGGCGTCAAAGGCGTGCGCCGCACTGTCGGCCACCAGCTGCTGGAAGGCAGGGCGGTCATCGGTTTTGCCGCTGATATGGCGGTCTACATACTCGTGCAGGATGGTCATGCCGTGGGCGCGGGCGTAGGCCTCGCAGTCCCGACGCTGGCCCTCGATGCTCTGCTCGGTCTGGCGGCTGCCGCCGGAGTAGCGGTAGTAAGCCACCAGGCGCGGTGCATCGGCTGCGGTGGATTTTTTGCGGGGCATGATAACACTTCCTTCCGGGCGGTTGCCCATATGCAGGGAGCGTGGTATACTGACCCCTGCAAGCATAAAGTTTTCTTTGTCCGGTTTTGTGCTGCACTCCATGTTATCCCCGGCGCTGCATCGTACCAGCGCCGGGGCTTTTGCTTGCCCATATCCAAAAAGCGTGCTATGCTGTAAGGGCAGGCAACGCATGGAAAGAAATCTTCTTGTTCTTTATCCTTACCTTTTGACGACGGGGCAGACCCCTCCGGCTGGAAACAGCTGGAAGGGGTTTGTGCGTTTATAAAACAAGGAGCACCCGGCGGGGAGCTCCTTGAAAAGAACAATTATTTGGAAGGTACGGTTGCACGAATTTTCTTTTTAGATGGAACGTAATTTGGATCATATTTCTTGCTTTTACGTTCCAATTTTTCAAAATTGCAGCATACCTTTTGATACAGCGGGATTTTACGACTGAGAGCTTTGCGGTATGTGGATTCTGCACGCTGGAGAATAAGATCGCGATTCTTGTTGCAATAATTTAACTGATTCAACAAGAGCATTTTATAATTCTCATTTTCGATACTCTGAATATCAAATTTGATCAAGCAAGATGGAATAACAGGAATCATATTGTTGAAGCCCATTAGGCCAAGACGACCATCGTCGAGTTTCATAACAGGACCGCCGCCTTTGATGTTAACGTGATTGGGCTTAGGGGATTCAAGGGGAACATAATAATCAATGCCGTTGATGGAGAGTACAATTCCAACATACGGACGCCGCTGCCCCTTATTGTATTGCACACGGGTGTCAATACTATGTAAATAGCTGATATAGTGTTCGTTAATGTGGTAAAATTGAAACTTCCCCATAATTCAGCTCCTTAATCCAAGAAGGTGCGGAACAGTAACCTGTCCCGCACCCTTTTTCATTCCTCACTATACGGCAGAGGTTCTCCGCTTTTTTCATTCTCTACTCACGGTAAGAGCTCACCGCTTTTTTAATTCCCCATTTTTTCATGGCAGGGAGGGGCTACCCTCTTTCAGCGGACAAGCAAAGACCAGCAGTCTTTTCATTGTCTTGGCAGGAATACGTTCCTGCAAGTCTATTATACGCTCGGTGAGCGGGTTTGTACACGAAAAAAATGTGAAAAGTTGCAAACGCAACAGAAAAACTAAAAATTAGGGCTTGACAAGCAATGAAAATTCAAAAATTCTTCACAAACAAGACATAAATAAGCAGACTTAATAGGAACCTGCTGAAGGGTTGTGCTTTACTGACGGAAATACTCCACGGCAGAGGCAACCAAAAGGATGATGAAAGGGAGAAGAACACAGAAAGTGAGCTTTGCTTTTTGAACGCCGGTGCTCATCCAATGAAAATCGGGATCCGTGGAATTGAGGTGCTGGATGATGCCATAAGCGTAAAAAATGCCGAGAACGGATAGAAAGACGACGATAAAGGGAATGGCAATCACCAGAAGAGGCGAAAAAGAAAGCTGCGAATACAAAGGAAAAACCAGAATAGCGCTCCAGAACCCACAAAGAACAAGCAGAATGTGGTGCAGACTGTCGTCGGCTGCACGGGCTTTTTCATGCTCCTGATCCAGAAGAGATTTTGTGGCAGCGAGCTCCCGCGTGGTGCACTCCAGCTGAAAGGCAAGATCCATATAGCCGATGATCTGCCGGCCATCTTCGTCCGCGTATGCGGTTTCGGCTTTTCGGAGGCGAGAAAGGTTTTCCTCATAGTCGGCACGCATGGCGGGATCCAGCTTCTGGATAGCGGACGCAGCCTCATCATAAGAAATATCGGTAGAAAACATAAAATTGCTCCTTCATACAAATAACCCGTTCCGGCTGATGCTGGAACGGATTTTCTTATTTACGCTTCTTCTGCGCCCAGGCCAGGCGCAGAACATTTTTTATAACGGCCGGTAAGCACAAGGTCCTCCACATACTCCACGGCCTTGGTCTGGCCCTCCTCGTTGAGCTGGTCAAACGAGGACAGCAGAGCAGACTGCCGAGGGGTGAGCTGAACAGCCCCGGAAAGCTCCGAAGAAAAACTATCCTGGTACAAGAAATTTGGCTCAACCTGAAGAACATCAAAAATTCTCAGAAGGACATCCCACTTGGGACTACTAACGCCGTTTTCATAGTTACCAACGGCACTTTTTGTAATGCCGAGCTTTTCAGCAAGATCCTGCTGAGTAAACCCGGCCTGTTCGCGTGCCTGCCGGAGACGACTGGAAAAAGATATCGGGAACACCTCCTAAAAAATTATCGTTCCAAGGTCAGTATAAATGAGCGGTCTTGAAAAGTCAAGACAAAAGAACAAGAAAGTTGTACAAAACTCTTGACGAGACAAGAAACTTGTGATATTGTAAAAATGTCCAAGAAACTTGTACCCGAAAGGAGCGTATGGAATGAGTGCAACGGACATGATTTACAAAATTATTGACGAGAAGTGTTTGAAGCAATCGGCAGTAGCACGAGCGGCCGGATATGAGCCCAAGAAGTTCAATGATCTGCTGAGAGGCAGAAAAAGGATGACGTCAGATGATGTTGTCCCGATTTGCAAGGCTCTGGGGATCACGCCGAATGAGCTTTTCGGTATTGAACACACCCCGTCCCAGCCGGGGAAGAGCGCATGAAAAAAGCCCCGGAGAGGGGCGGGAGGTAAAAATGATGCCTTTTTGGCTTGGGGTGATCATACTGAGCGCTTCTGCACTGGGAGTTGTTATAGCTGTGGTGGGGATGTTCCGGCTGCGGCTGGAGATCTGCTTGATCGGGCAATTGATCAGCACAAGCGCAGCGGTGGCATCACTTACATGGATGCTGATAGAGCAGCTGCGTTAGTTCGCTGCGCATCGCTTCCACAGCTGCCGTCTGTGCACGCTCATAATCTTTTTGAATCGAGGAAGAGCAGCCGGAACAATGATAGCGTGCAGTCCAGCCGCTGAAAGTATTGAGGGCCTGGCTGGTTTCCGGGGATGAAAAAATCATAGCATAAGTACAGGCAGTCTGGAGCTTGTGGTATGTTTCAGAAGATTCGGCACTGATATAGTTTTGTAGTGCAGAAAGAAACTGCTGGTAAGCCTCGGAACGGGAGTGATAAAAGAGCTTGGAAAGCTCAAGCCGATGGGCGGCGCGCTGATTGCTTTTGGCAACGACGAGCTGCACAACAGCTGTGGCAATTGCAGCCAGTGCAGTAAGAAATGCGGCGATGCTGGAGAAAAGCGTGACAGATTGAGAATTCACAAAAACACATCCTTTCTGCCGCAAGTGTAGCACAGAACGGCAGAAAGGGGCAAGAGCGCATGAAGGGAGGGAAGAAGGTGGAGGAAGAAACAAAAAAGCCCTGCACGCCTGTGGAAGAGGCGGGCGGGGACTACAACGAACTGGGGCTGTACTTACACAGCAAAGAAAATAACCGAACACTGGAAGCGGCACAGACCCTTTGGGAATTCCTGCCGGGGTGGATGGCGGCCAGAAAGATGGCTGTGTATGACCCTGATTATAACAGGTCGCTTTCCGGGGTGATTGCCGAGAATGCAGAAATCATTCTGAAAGCAGCTCAAGACATGGCCGGATGGGGTCTGGCAGAGTGCGAACCGGCCAGGAAGGAAGAAACTCCACAGGGATAAGCCCCTGCCGGAACATCTGATAGATTGCGCCAGTGCGTTGCTGACATTGCTCAAAGTTTGTGTCGTTGCAGCGGTCACAGACGTTAGGAACCGAGAAAACCGGAGACTTTCCGGGGACAACGCTGCAGCAGATTTCGGATTCCATTGCAGGCAGAATTCCCAGAGCGTCAAAGGGACATTGAATTTCAAACATGATTTTGTAAAGCACGGGTGGCTTTCATCTCCTTTCAGTGCAAGTATAGCACAAATCGGAGAATAAGGGCCAGCCGGGGAAGAATGCATGAAACCAAGGAGGACAAAGAGATGGGCAAGAAGAACGAGGCGGCCCGGATGCTGGCAAACCTGAACGGGCCGTGGAGCAATGCGGCCTGCATGGGCTATTGTCTGATCGCTATGCGCCGGGCAAACCTGCGCCCCGGCGCACAGCGCCGGGTGCTGATGGTGCTGGAGCAGTGTTTTGACGATGTCAGCGTGGAAGACGCCGAAAAAGCAGGCTATGCCAATACGGAGGGATAAGGACATGGAACGTTTTGTGATCGTGATGCCGGTGGACACCAGCGCTTACCTTTTGCCCTGTGACGACGGGGACACCTGCAAGCTGGAGACGCTGCAGAAGCTGGTGGGCGGGCCCATTGAGATGGCCGACACCTGCCTGGCTGCCAGCTGGGCACGGGAGGATGTGGACAGCATCCAGATGGCCGTGAACGAAGAGGGCCTGCTGCAGGAGATGCCTTACAATGAGCACGCCACGGATCTGTACGCGTTCAACTACATGAGCAGCATTGTAGGTCCGGCAGTGCTGATGGCAGCGCGGGGCGATGAGCTGATCGGCTTTGCAAAGTCGGTGGCCGAGAGCATCTGCGCCGAGTGGGAGGTCCCGCTGGAAGCACCCGGCGAAGGCGAACGCTTCCAGACCTTTAACCCGGACTGACAGGAGGCGTGAATGGACGGTGAAAGCGGGCCGCTGAAGATGTGGCAGATCTGGGCGCTGTATGACATTGCCGCGGATTTTTACGCAGACCCGGAGAACCAGGCTGCGTTTGAAGCATGGCAGAAGCAGCGGGAGAAGTGCAAGAAAACAAAAAGGCCCTGCCGGCGTGACAGCACCGGCAAGGCCAAGGGGTGATGAAAGCAGCATGCACTCATCACCAGAAGTTTAACACAAACGGGAGGTTTTGACAATGCGGAAATGGATCTATTACTGCGGCAGCTGGGCCAGCCTGATCGGCTGCCTGCTGGTGGCAAGCGGCCTGGAAAGCTACACCGGCTGGGCCATGGCCGGGTGCTTTGTGGGGGCGCTGGTGCTGCTGGCGCTGGCTGTGGTGCTGGCGGGCCTGGGCAGCTGCGCCGAGCTGGAAGAGGACTGGCTGCCCCGCAAGGAGCGGCAGCCGCAGGAAAAACGAGCGGCTGACCGCAGAAAGGCGGGCTGAAGGATGGGCAGATACCGCGTGAATGTGGAGTGCAGCCAGAAGCTGCCACAGACCAAAAGCGAATACTTTACACACTGCAGCTACGAGGTGCAGGCCATCAGCAAGGGCGTGGCAAAGGCCATGGCCGAGGACAAAGCCCGGGCAGAGCACGGGGGCTGTACCTGCAAGGCCTACAGCGTGGAGGTGCTGAAGTGAGCCGGCCGGAGAACCTGACGACGGACGAGGCGGAGATCTGGCAGCGGATGGAGCAGCACGGCGAGGAGCTGGTGCGGGACATGGGGGCTGCCATGATGCAGGCCGAGCGGCTGCCGGAGTGGATGCAGGAAGCAGCGGTGAACATGCTGTGCGACAAACTGGCAGACGCCCGGGCGCTGGCGGCCAGCTGGATGAACGACCACGGGGAACCGTGAAGGAGGACAAGGATGAAAAGCAAGATTGAAATCAACATTTCAGTGATCGACGACGGCCCGGTGGTGATGCGCTGCCAGGGCCAGAACACAAGCAAGGGCAAAGCACTGGACGCCCTGGAAGATGCCTACCTGAGCACCGTGGCGCAACTGATGAGAAAGGACCTCTCCAAGGCCGAGCAGGAGGAAGCCGCCAAGGAATTTGGCGAGATGATGCAGGACCGGCTGCTGGCCATGGTGCGAGGAAAAGGCAAACGGTATATGGTCAGCAGCGAAAAAGAGATGAGCTTTATGACGGAGCTGATGCGGCGGCAGGGGGAGGTGCAGCCTTGACCTACGAAGAGTACCGACGGGAGTTGAACGAGGCGCTGGAAAAGGCGGACTGGATGAACCCGCGGGACAAAAACGGCCCGGCGTACCGGGTACTGGCCCGTGCGGCACGGGACAAGGCCCTGCCGCTGGCCCAGTGGCAGAAGCTGCACGACGAATACTACGAAAGGACAAAGAGATGAAGAAGAAACTGAGCCTGACCGAGAAGATCAGCCTGGCGGAGAACAATGCGGTGGATTTTATGCACGCCTGCGTGACCATTGCCCTGCACGACGAGTACGAGGTGGGTGTGCAGCGGCTGCGGAAGGTGAACCTGCGGCGGGACGAGATCAACGAGGAGATGCTGGAAGTGATGGCCCAGCCCCGGAAGAGCGGCCGGGAACAGGCTGCAGCCGGGCAGGCCTGGCTTGTGAGCCTGTTGCCGGAAGGAGCGGAAACCGAGTTCCGGGTGCCGCTGGGCAAGGGCGCGGCCCGCAAGCAGAAGGAGCTGCAGATCCGCATGGCGGTGGACAACGCTGCCACGCTGGAGTGGCGGGTATACGCGGCGGCCTGCGCCGAGGTGCTGGGCTTTGGAGCCAAGCGCCTGAACGACTTACATAAAGCGGTGCTGGAAAACTTCCGGCAGCTTTCCGCCTGGGCCATAGAGGACGGCGTGGACGTGGCGCTGGAGCGTTTTTGCCGCTGCGCCCAGGACGCCTACAAGACCGACGTGCAGGTGGAGGACATCCCGGACGCACAGGCGCTGCATCAGCAGCAGCGCCAGACCCGGCAGGCACTGGACGGGCTGGCAGAGCGGGCCTGGATGGTGGAGGCCAGCCGCAAGCGGGTGGGCTGCCTGCCGCTGGCCCCGGCGGAAGTGGAAAAGCGCATCCAGACCGTGCTGCAGGCCCCGGCCATGCCGGAGAGCTGGGAGAGGAGGCGGGCGAGATGACCGAGATCTGGGCAGGAATCTGCAGACTTATCAGGATTCAGGCGTATGATGTGCAGATCTGGCTGCTGGAGCGCAAGAAGTGGTTGCTCGACTGCGGAATCGGGGCATTGGATGCACAGATCTGGTGCTGCAAAAAAGTAATTGAGATCACGGAGGCATGGGAATGACACTGAAGGAGGCAATGGCCTACCGGGGCGAGAACGCCGACACCCTGGCGGAGAAGATCGGCATCCGGGCCGGGGAGATCACCAAGTGGATGCGGCCTGCCGGGCTGCTGCGGGTGCCGTCGGCACGGCTGCAGCAGCTGGCCGTGGCGCTGGACGGCGGGGTGCTGGTGACGGCGGACGGTGTGGAAGTGGAGCTGTACGGGAGCGGAGGCAACGCATGAGCAAGGACAAATGCAGAATGAGCCGCAAGCGCTTTTGCAAAAAGGCGGCCGGAAAGCACGGCGTGCAGGTACAGGAGGTGCGGGACATGGTGCGTGAGGAGTGGGCGGACCCGCTCAAGCGCCTGCAGGAGAAGCGTGCGAGCGCAAAGCACCGGGCCGGGAAGCAGGAGGGCAGCGCCGTATGATGGTATACAAGTATCGCCTGACCGACCCGGACAGCGGGAAGGTGCTGTACGAGGGCACGGCGGCAGATCTGGCCGCCCAGGGCGTGGTGCGGGCGGAGAAGATCCTGCCGACGCTGTGGCGGGATCAGCAGCGCCAGCACAAGCGCCGCGGCAAGCACCGGTGGGACATCACCCGGGAAAAGGTAGAAGTGGCTTGCAGCCGGAAAGCCTACAAGGTGCGGCTGAAGCCGAAAAAGACGGCGGCCGTGCAGGCAAAGCCGCCGAAACGGCCTGCAAAGCCGAAAGCTGCTGCGCTGCCGGTGCCGAAACCGGTGGCACCCAGAGCGCCCCGGGTGCGGCTGAAGAAGTACCTGACAGACCCGACCCCGCTGCAGCGGGACGTGCGGGAGCTGGAAGGCTACAACGCCAAGGCCCGGGAGCGTGGAAAGAAAGAGCTGAGCTATGGGTACTGGGCAGCAGAGGGAAAACCGGCTGCTCCGGCATGGTAAAGCCGGTATGCACGCCGGACTGCCCGGACCGGCACCCAGCCTGCAGCGACCGGTGCGAAAAATACCGGGCCTGGAAAGCCGAGGTACAGAAAGAAAAGACCTACACGAAGAGCCAGAACGATGCGGGAAAGATCAACCGGAACGACTTTGACGCGGAGTTCTGGATGGGCGGAAAGCACAAATAACGAGCCCCCGGCGGCGCTGGATGCGCGCGGCCGGGGGCTTTGGCGACGGCGGGAGCGTCAGGCCGAACGGGTGCTGCCAGAGGGAAAGCTCTGGCGGCAGGCGTTTGAACTGAACAAGCCATTCCTTTTTATAATAAGCGTCCGGGGCGGGCGCTTTGGGGGGCTTGTATACCCGTTAATCTTGTGACTGTGTGGGCCACAGAAAAGAAACCAACACGAAAAGTTTACCGGACAGGGAGGGCACCGGGATGCGAAAAAGCTACATCCGGGAAAAAAGGACCCTTTGCGGGGACACATACCAAGCCGTGGGCATTTACCCTGTGACGGATCAGGAGCACCGCCAGCGGGGCAAGAAGCGCAAAGAGAGCGACAAGGGCCAGAAAAGCCGGAACAAGGCCGCCAGTCTGCGCCGTCGACTGCGCAAGGTGCTGGCCAATTTTGACCAGAACGGCTTTTACCTGACCGCTACATACGAGGACGCCTACCTGCCCGAGGACGAGGAAGGCTGCTGGCGGGACGTGAGAAACTACGCCCGGCGAGTGCAGAGGGCGGCACGCAAGCGGTTTGGCGTGCGGGGGACCTGGCTGAAGTTGATGCTGTGGGCCGTGCGCAACGGCGAGGCCGGGCGGCTGCACATGCATGGCTTTGCCCAGTGCCCGGGGCTGAGTGAGGCAGAGCGGCGGGAGCTGCGGTATATGCTGGAGGATCTATGGCGGCGGCGTGTCCCCGGCACACGGGAGTTTGAGCCCATGGGCACCATGAACGCAGACCGGATCATCATGAAGAAGATCCTGGGCATTGACGGGCAGGGTACGAGCGGTACGGTGGGGTACATCTACGGCCACAGCTTCCGGCGGTGCCTGGAAACCAGCAACCTGACCCTGCCGGAGGAGCAGCCGGCAACTGACACCAAGTGGAGCCGCCGCCAGCTGCGGGAGGCCTGCAGCGAACACGCGGAGGACCCGGCGTGGTGGGAAAAGCTGTTCCCGGGGTGGGAGTGCGTGAAGATCCAGATCTTTGACCCCGGCGGGCTGCACGAGAATGCCGAGCCCCGGCCGGAGGGCTGGGAAGCCACCGAACCGCAGGCTTATGTGATCCTGCGGCGGCGGGAGTTTGCGAAAGTTCGCACATGACAGACAAGAAATATTTATTTTGCGCGTAAAATAGGCGGTTTGTGCGGGGAATGTGTGAGATATCAGCCAAAAACGGCAAAAAAAGCGGGAAAGGCGGCGGGCAGGTGACCAAAAAGCAGCGGAAAGAGGTGCGCAGAGCGCTGCGGCAGTACGACGGGCGCGGCAAGTGGGCGGCGGTGCTGGACCGGGTGCGGGACTACTATGCCCGGACGGACCCTGCCTGCTGGGAGCTTTTGCGGATGCGCTACCTGGAGGGCATGCGGGAAGAGGACGTGATCCGAGCGCTGTACATCGGGCGGACGACCTACTACAGCAAGGAGCTGGAAGCGCTGAGCACGGTGGGGATCTATGCGGCGGCGGCAGGGCTGCTGGAGGCGGAATGACAGCTGCGGGAACGAAGAGAGATGGCTGAGCGCTGCGGCGCGCGGCCTTTTTGTACTGCAACGGCGACGACCGCAGCCTGCGGCTGAAGCAGGGAGGAGCTGTTGGGGCAGCGGCCAGCAGGATGCAAGGCCCGCCCAAGGGCCGCAGCAGACGCTGGGAGCTGAGGCTGGGGCAGTGTTCTGGTTTTTCAAAGCGCCGCAAGCCCGCTGCGGAAAAAACAGCAAACACAACCCGTGCTCCACTCCCCCAAAAAGTCCGTAGGTTTTTTGTGCGGCGGTTTGCGATAGACTGGAACCATGAGCACAGAGGGAGGGCCTGGGATGGCACAGCGGAAATACTGCAAAAATACCGTGCCGGGTCGGCAGGGGCGCGGGAAGAAGTACCCGGCCAGGGTGCGGGCTGAGGTGGTGATGGCCATGATCAGCTCCAACTCCATCTGTGCAGTGGCCCGGAAGTACGGCGTGCCGGAGAGCACCATCCGCAGCTGGATGGCCGAGGAGGCCGGAAAGTCGGACGGGGTGTTTGCCGAGGCCAGGGCCCAGGCGGCGCGGGAGATCGCAGCCCGGGCGGCGCTGGGAGCCCGGGCCCAGGTGGGCTACCTGCAGCAGCGGGTGGCCGAGAACCAGCGGGCCAGCGAGATCTGCACAAAGCTGCGGGCAAAACTGGACGAGGATGCCCGAGCCTGGGACTTTGCGATCGGCGGGCTGCTCAAGAGCGAGGCGGAGAACCTGCAGGACGCGGCAGAAACCGGCCTTGTGGTGTACAGTGAGCCGGGCAGCTACGACCGGCGGCTGGAGGACGATGAGCGGAAGGAGCTGGAACAGCAGCTGGAGCGGTACGAGGCGCTGGCCATGACCGACAAGGACGCGGCGAACGTGGCCACGGTGCTGCTGAACGCTGCGGCCAATGCGGCGGCGCTGGTGCCGCGGGACGAGGGCGGCAGCCAGAGCGCTGCCCCGGCGGTGCTGATGGAAGCAAAGAACGACGCAGAGCAGCAGGAGGTGGTGCTGGATGGCACGGCAGGAGATTAACGGCCGGCCCATCATCTGGCGGCCGCAGCCGAGGCAGGCGGCCTTTATGCGGCGCAGCGAGGACGAGGCCCTGTACGGCGGGGCGGCCGGCGGCGGCAAGAGCGACGCGCTGGTGATCGAGGCGCTGCGGCAGGTGGATGTGCCCAACTACCGGGCATTGATCCTGCGCAAGACCTTTCCCCAGCTGCGGGAGCTGATCGACAAGACCATGCAGTACTACAAGCCCGCATTCCCCAAGGCCCGGTACAATGCCAGCAACCACTGCTGGACCTTCCCCAGCGGGGCGAAGATCTATTTTGGCAGCATGTTCCGGTCCCAGGACAAATACAACTACCAGGGCCAGCAGTTTGATTTTATCGGGGTGGACGAGCTGACCCACTTCACCTGGGAAGAGTACAGCTACCTGATGAGCCGCAACCGCCCCAGCGGGCCGGGCACACAGGTGTACATCCGGGCCACGGCCAACCCCGGCGGCATCGGCCACGGGTGGGTGAAGGCCCGGTTCATCACGCCGGCACCCCCGGGCACCCGGATGGTGCAGCTGGTGGACGTGAAGAAGCCGGACGGCACCGTGGAAAAGCTGCGGCGCACGCGGGTGTTTATCCCCTCCACCATCTTTGACAACCCGGCACTGCTGAAAAATGACCCGGGGTATCTGAACAACCTGGCGTCCTTACCGGAGGCGGAGAAGCAGGCGCTGCTCTATGGCAGCTGGGACAGCTTCAGCGGCCAGGTGTTCACCGAGTGGCGCAACGACCCGGCCCACTACGAGGACCAGCGGTGGACCCATGTCATCAAGCCGTTTCGCATTCCGGCGCACTGGAAGATCTGGCGCGGGTACGACTTTGGCTACTCGCGGCCCTTCTCGGTGGGGTGGTATGCAGCGGACGAGGATGGCAGGCTGTACCGGATCAAGGAGCTGTACGGCTGCACCGGCACGCCGAACGAAGGCCTGAAGATCGACCCGGTGGAGCAGGCCCGGCGCATAAGGGAAGCGGAAGAGAACGACCCGATGCTGAAAGGCCGGGTGATCCAGGGCGTGGCGGACCCGGCCATCTTCAACGAGAGCCAGGGCGAGAGCATTGCCCAGATGCAGGAAAAGCACCCGTACTACCTGGTATGGCACCCGGGGGACCACACCCGCCTTGCCGGCAAGATGCAGATGCACTACCGGCTGGCCTTTGACGCCGAGGGACGGCCCATGCTGCAGGTGTTTGACACCTGCAAACACTTTATCCGGACCATCCCGAACCTTGTGTACGACGAGAGCAACGTGGAGGACATTGACTCGGACCAGGAGGATCACATCTACGACGAGTGCCGCTATGTGCTGATGGAAAACCCCCTCAGCCCGCGGCAGATCCAGAGAGAGACGGCGCTGCGGGACGACCCGCTGGACCTGGACAGCCACAAGAGCCGCACCAGAGTGATGCGGGTGTAAGGACGAGAGATGTTCTCTTTTGCCGCACAAAAGAGAACCAGAAAAGCGCGGCGGTGCCCGCAGGGCATGAAAGCCCCAGTGGGGCTTTTAAGCCGCAGACTGGTTTGCGAAGCAAATGACGCGTGTTTAGCGCGGCAAGGTCACGGCGATTTCGACGCGCTGGACCCACGAATCAAGGGCTGCTCGCCCTTGATAATCCCAAAGAAGAAGTCAAACCGGAAAAAAGCTAGCCGCTGTGCTTAACGCTTTTTTCTCGGTTTTCCGATTGGAATGAGTACGAGCGGAAAGGAAAAGCTGCATGAATGAACAGGAACTTTTGCAGGAGCTGCTGCAGCGGTACCCGGACCCGAGAAAGACGTTGTATCCGGAAGATCGGGGCGGAATTGCCACCCCGGCGGGGGCCGGGATGCTGAACGGCCTGGGAGCACGGCCGCCGGAGCCTGTGACCGGAACGGGCCTGCAGACGGCAGGCGGCAAACCCACGGAGGATGCTGCCGGGGCGCAGGTGATCGGGCCGGAGGAGATCGCAAAGGCGGGGGAGACCCTGCAGAAATACAAGGCGGGCAAGGCGTCGCTGGACAAGCGCATTGTGGACAACGAGCTGTGGTTCCGCATGGGGCACTGGAAGAACTGCGAGAACAAGATGATGGAGGGCAAGCCCAAACCCTCCAGCGGGTGGCTGTTCAACAGCATTGCCAACAAGCACGCCGATGCCATGGACAACTACCCGGAGCCCAACGTTTTGCCCCGGGCGGCGGACGACGAAGAAACGGCCAAGGCACTCTCGAAGATCATTCCGGTGGTTTTGGAGCAGTGCGACTATGAGCAGGTGTACAGCGACACCTGGTGGCGCAAGCTCAAGACCGGCACCGGCGTGAAGGGTGTGTTCTGGGACCCGACGCTGCGAGGGGGCCTTGGCGACATCAGCGTGAAGAGCGTGAACCTGCTGATGCTGTACTGGGCCCCTGGCGTGAGCGACATTCAGGAGAGCCCGAACCTGTTCAGCCTGAGCCTGGAGGACAACGAGCAGCTGGTGGCGAAATACCCCCAGCTGGAAGGCCACACCGGAAAGAGCCTGGACGTGGCCGAGTACATCCACGACGATCAGCTCGACACCACCGGCAAGAGTGTGGTGGTGGACTGGTACTACAAAAAGGCCCGGCCGCAGGGCGCGCCGGTGCTGCACTACTGCAAGTACTGCAACGGCGTGGTGCTGTACGCCAGCGAGAACGACCCGGCCCTGGCCGAGCGGGGCTTTTACGACCACGGGAAATACCCCTTTGTGTTTGACCCGTTGTTCATGGAAGAGGACAGCCCGGCGGGCTTTGGGTACATCGACGTGATGAAGGACACCCAGACCGCCATTGACGAGATGAACCACGCCATGGACGAGAACGTGAAACTGGCAAGCAAACTGCGCTTTGTGGTGAGCGACTCGGCCGGGGTGAGCGAGGAAGAACTGGCGGACTTCAGCCGGGACATCGTGCATGTGGTGGGGCGGCTGAACAGCGACACCTTTATGCCGCTGCAGACCAGCGTGCTGAGCGGCAACTGCATCACCTACCGGGACGACCGGGTGAACGAGCTGAAGGAGGTCAGCGGCAACCGGGACGTGAGCCAGGGCGGCACTACCAGCGGCCTGACCGCGGCCAGCGCCATTGCGGCCCTGCAGGAAGCGGGCAGCAAGCTGAGCCGGGACATGCTGAAAAGCGCGTACCGCTCCTTTGCGAAGGAGTGTTACCTGATCATTGAGCTGATGCGCCAGTTCTACGACGAGCAGCGGGTGTTCCGCGTTACCGGAGAGACGGGGCAGACCGAGTACACCCCCTTCAGCGCGGCGCAGCTGCGGGCCGTGCCGGGCGGCGAGATCGGAGGGGTGCAGCTGGGCGACCATGAGCCGGTGTTTGACATCACGGTGAGCGCGGCCAAGAAGAGCGCCTTCAGCCGTCTTTCTCAGAACGAGACGGCGAAAGAGTGCTACCAGATGGGCTTCTTTGCGCCGGCCAACGCCGACGCGGCCCTGGCGGCGCTGGACATGATGGACTTTGAAGGCATTGAGAAGGTGCGCCAGCGGGTGAGCGAGAACGGCACGCTGTACCAGCAGCTCCAGCAGATGGCGCAGCAGATGCAGAAAATGGCGGCCATCATTGACCAGCAGAACGGCACCAACGTGAGCGAGGCGGCAGGAGCGGCTGCGCAGGCGGCGGGCAGCACGGGTGGCGGCAGCGGCAGCAGCAATGTGACCCGCAGCACCACCAACAGCCTAGGCGCTGCGGTGGGCGAAGGGAACAACAGTCTCTCGACACAGGCGGCCAAGCGGGCCATGGATGCGAACAACCCGAACAAAGAATGACGGAGGACGTTCTCTTTTGCCGCACAAAAGAGAACCAGAAAAGCGCCAGCGATTTCGACGCGCTGGACCCACGAGAAAGGGGCTGCTCGCCCCTTTCAGACCCCAAAGAAGAAGTCGAACCGGAAAAAAGCTAGCCGCTGCGCTTAACGCTTTTTTCTCGACTCTCCGATTGGAACAGGAACGACAGGAGGAAAACGGCGTGATCAAAGTGGAAATGATGCAGACCGACAAGGGCTATAGTGTAGCAGCAAGCGGCCACGCAGACTATGCACCCAAAGGCCAGGACATTGTGTGTGCGGCAGTGAGCGTGCTGCTGCAGACGCTGGCCAACAAGGTGGAGGAGGCTGCACGGCAGAAGCAGCTGGAGAGCAGCTGCGTGCAGCACGGTGAGTCTTTTGTGGTGCAGGCAAAGCCCAGCGGCGGCATGACCGGAATCATGGTTGCTGCATGGTACGACTTTGTGGAGGAAGGGCTGAGCGAGCTGGCCGGGCAGTACCCGGACCATGTGGAGTTGTACATTTACGATGACAGCGACGGCTGCGATGCGCCGGAAAAGGCACTGAACCTGCAGAAATTTGCCGAAGGCGGAGACGGCGGCGCAGGTGCTGCAGAGGGCGGTGCGGCGGAAGCTGCGGCCCCGGCGGTGCAGGCACCGGCTTTGCGGCCGGCGCAGGAGCGGCTGGCACGGCGCAGCGGGGCGCTGAAGGGCAAGGCGGCAGGCGGGGAGAAACTCCCCCAGCCGCCTGCGGGCGGCAACCCCCTCAAGGAGGGGGCCTCTGGCAGTGAGAGTGACCCGGCGGAAGCGGAGAAGCACCAGGAACCTGCCAAGGAGCCCAAGGCCGAAAAGACCCCGGAGGAGCGCCGGAGAGCCTTTGGCGAGATGGTGCAGGGCGAATACAGCGACGTGTTCCAGGAGATGATGCAGCGGGCCATTGATAAGGCCACGGAGAACATCCGGCAGAATCCGCAGGTGGCGCGGCTGACCCAGGCACTGGCCAATGCCTACGGCGTGGACACCGATGACATGGACGGCCTGATCGAGGCGGTGGAGAACGGCCGCGTGAAGGACGAGAAATATTACGAGGACCTGGCCCAGCAGCGGGGTGTGAGCGTGAAAACGGCCCGGGAGCTGGACAAGATGGAGAGCGACCTGAAGCGCAGCAACACCCGCAACGCGCAGCTGCAGGCCATGCAGCAGGAAGCAACCCGCCAGCAGCGGGTGAGCCAGATCCAGGCACAGTGGGAGGCCCAGGCCGCCCAGCTGAAGACCCAGTACCCGGATTTTGAGCTGCAGGAGGTGCTGGCCAACGAGCAGGTGGCCGACCTGATGCGCCGGGGCGTGAGCCTGCCGGACGCTTACCGGGCCGCCTACTTTGACCACATCATGCAGCAGGCCACAGCCCAGACCGCCCAGAAGGTGGAGCAGGGCGTGGCGGCCCGCATCCAGCAGCGGGCCAGCAGACCCGGCGAGAACGGCACCCGGCCCGGCGGCGCGGTGACCACCCATGTGGACGTGGCCAGCATGAGCCGCCGCCAGCTGGAGGACCTGGAACGCCGGGCACGCCGGGGCGAGAAGATCACGCTGTAACGACTTCCCACACGAGGGTGTGAGAACATAAACCTTTGAAGGAGGACCAAACCATGAAATGGAAGAAGTTGAACCTGCAGCTGTTTGCGGATGCGCACGAGCAGCTGCAGAACACCACCGGCAGCTCCGGCATGAGCGCCGAGATGAAGACCTTTTACGAGCGCCGCCTCATCGACCAGGCGCTGCCGGCGCTGGTGCATGACCAGTTCGGCGACAGCTACCCGATCCCGGCCAACAACGGCAAGATCATCGAGTTCCGCAAGTATGACGCGCTGCCCAAGGCCACCACGCCCCTGACCGAGGGCGTGACCCCGGAAGGCCAGGCCCTGACCGTGACCACGGTGACCGCTGAGGTGCACCAGTACGGCGGCTGGGTGCCCCTGACCGACATGGTGCAGATGACCACCATTGACAACAACGTGGTGCAGGCCACCAGCGTGCTGGCAAGCCAGAGCGGCCGCACCATGGACACCATCGTGCGCGACATTCTGGCCGGCGGCACCAACGTAATCTACGCCCCCAAGGTGAGCGACGGCGTTGAGACCCCCGTGACCAGCCGTGCGGGCCTGGACGCCACGGCCCAGCTGACGGTGGACCTGATCGACCAGGCGGTGGCCCAGCTGAAGGTGCAGAACGCAGACCCCATCGGCTCTGCCGGCGGCAGCTATGTGTGCATCATCCACCCGTACACGGCCTACGACCTGAAGAAGGACCCGGCCTGGGTGGAGGCCCACAAGTACGCCAGCCCCGAGGAGATCTTTGAGGGCGAGATCGGCAAGATCGGCAACGTGCGCTTTGTGGAGACCAGCGAGGCAAAGATCTGGAAGGGCACCGGCTGCCCCACCGGCCTTGCCGTATTCGGCACCCTGGTGCTGGGTGCCCACGCCTACGCCACCACCGAGCTGGAGGGCGGCGGCCTGCAGCACATCGTGAAGCAGCTGGGCTACGGCGATGACCCGCTGAACCAGCGTGCCTCTGTGGGCTGGAAGGCCGTGAAGACCGCCGAGCGTCTGAGCGAGCAGTACATGGTGCGCATTGAGAGCTGCAGCGCACGCTACAGCGCCAAGGCGAAGGCAAACTGAGGAACGGAGGATGAACACAAAATGGCAGTGAAGAAAGAAACCGCCCAGCAGGCTGCAGAAGCAGCCACCCAGGACACCAAGGACGTGCAGGCGGAGAAGCCCGCCACCGAGGTGATCCACCTGTTCAAGGACAACGGCCGCTACTCCAGCGCCCGTTTTGTGAGCGTGAACGGCGAGGCGTACCTGATCCAGCGCGGTGTGGACGTGGAGGTGCCTGCGGCGGTGGCCGAGGTGCTGCGCCACAGCGAGGAGATGGACAACGCGGCCAACGCGAAGATCGAGGCGGCCCAGGCGGCGGCGCAGAACGTGCCGGCACTGCAGAAGCTGTAACCCTCTCACCGGCCCCGTCCGCCAAGGGCGGCGCGGATGCCGGAGCTCCCCCGAAAGGGGAGCCACGAATCAAAGAAGAATACACCCGGTACGGCAGGCACTTGCTGTGCCGGGTGTTTTTGCTAAGGAGGAAAGCCGATGACGGCAGGAAAGGCTTTGGAACTGGCCGACCAGATGCGGCCGAACAACGACTTTAGGGACGAGATGAAGCAGATGTGGCTGCGCCAGTGCGACGCGCGGCTGCGGCAGACGGTGGTGAACCGCTCGGCCTGCGGTGACTTTGACGCGGTGGGGGCGGACATGGCCGGGGACGGGCTGGAGTATGACACCCAGCTGCTGGCACCGGATGCCTTCAGCGCACTGTACCAGCACTGGCTGTGCGCCCAGATGGACCTGGCCCTGGGCGAGACGGCCCGGGCGGTGAACGAGCTGCAGATGTACAGTGACTACTGCCAGGAGTTTGCAGCCTGGATGCGGCAGAAATACCCCCCGGCGGGTGGGGTGCAGTGGAGGTATTGAGAGATGATCGACGGGACGAACCTGAACCAGCTGACCGGCAGCCGGCAGCTGTTGCGGGCCTTTGGGGGCATCAACGAGAGCTACAGCTGCAGCGAGGCGGAGCTCTCGGCGGCGCTGAATTTCTCCGGCCGGGGATTTCCGGCGCTGCAGACCCGGGCCCTGCGCAAGAAGGTGCGGGATGTGGAAAAAGTAAACGGCATGTACCACCTGAACGGGCTGCTGATCTGCCGGGGAATGGGGCTGGAATACGCACCGGACGGGCAGGCGGGCCGCACGGCGGCGGTGACGCTGGAGAATGTGCTGACCGATGACCGCAAGGAACTGGCCGGCATGGGCAGCAAGGTGCTGATCTGGCCGGATAAGCTGGCCTTTGACACTGAGACCGGCCAACTGGAGCCGCTGGGGGCGAAGTGGGAGCTGGGCGACCGGAAGATGACCGTGTGCCCCTGCGACACGGAGGGCAAGGTATACGAGGCGACCGGTGCGGGCGACACGGAACCGGAAGAGCCGGAGGACGGGCAGCTGTTTTTGAAGGGCGACCCGAAGAACCTGTACGACTATGAGAGCGTGCTGGAAAAGTGGAGCGCCAAGAGCGGCAAGTGGGTGCAGGTGCTGGTGAACACGGTGCGCATGACCTGCCCGGGGATCGGGAGCCTGCTGAAGGAGGGCGACACAGTGACCCTGACCGGCATGCCGCAGGCGGTGTGCGACGCGCTGGCGGCAGACCTGAACGGGGAGATCGTGGTGCAGGCGCTGGAGGGGGACGACCTTGTGGCCAGCCTGACCCCGGCCCAGGACAGCAGGCGGTACTATGGCAGCTGGACGGTGACGGCCACGGGCACCAGCTGGCGCAGCCTGGACGGGGCGCGCACCGAGAACGAGGGCCTGGCCGTGAGCATCACGCTGGAGCGGCGGGTGCCGGATCTGGACTTTGTGACGGAGCAGGGCAACCGGGTGTGGGGCTGCAGCAAGAAGGAAAACACCATTTACGCCTGCCGCCTGGGCGACCCCACCAACTGGTACAGCTACCGGGGCATTGCAGCGGACAGCTACGCCGTGAGCGTGGGCAGCGACGGCACTTTTACCGGCGCGGCCAGCTGCATGGGGTATGTGCTGTTCTTCAAAGAGAACTGCATCCACAAGCTGTACGGCTCCAAACCCAGCGACTACCAGCTTTCCAGCGTGCGGTGCCGGGGCGTGGCAGCCAACGCCGCCCACAGCCTGTGCGTGCTGAACGAGACGCTGTATTACCTTTCGCCCGGCGGGGTGATGGCATGGGACGGCAGCCTGCCCAGCAAGGTGTCCGGCGCGCTGGACACCGGGAAGCTGACGGGGGCCGCGTGGTGCGCGGCCGGAAGCCTGGACGCGCGGTATTACCTGTACCTGCGCCGCCAGGGGGACAGCGCCGGGCGGCTGCTGGTGTACGACACGGAGCGGGGCCTGTGGCACGAGGAGAGCGCCGTGGGTTACGAGATGGCCAGCACCGGCCGGCAGCTGTACCTGTGGGACGGCCGGGCCCTGTGGGCGGCAGACCCCGACCGGGAAACAGAAGGGGAAGCCGAGGCGGCGCTGCAGTTTGAAGCGGTGAGCGGAGACATTGGACTGACCGAGACGGATGACAAATACATCAGCCGGATCACCCTGCGGCTGGACGCCCAGACCCACAGTGTGGTGACGCTGGCGGCGAGCTACGACGGCGGACCCTGGGAGACCCTGCGCACGGCGGCCGCCACGGGAGACCATGCCCGGCTGAACCTGCCCTTTGAGCCGCGCCGGCACGACACCATGCGGCTGAAGCTGAGCGGCACGGGGCAGATCGCTTTGCGGAGCATGGCCTTTACGCTGGCAGGCACCACCGGCGGCCGGGTGACCGGGGCCGGGCCGAGAAAGTGAGGGATGAACATGGCGAGTTTAGCGGGGCTGAACGGCATCAGCCTGCCCAGCTTTGGCAGCAGCATGGACCCGGAGGACGCCCGGGCGCTGCGCAACTACCTGTACCAGCTGCAGGAACAGCTGGGCTACGTGCTGACCAACCTGGACAGCGAGAACATGAGCGAGAATTTTTTGAGCAGTAAGGGGGAGACGGAATGAGCAGACTGAGCAATGCCCGGACGGAACTGGAGAACTACGAAAAGACCCGCCCGGCGGACTATGTGAGCCAGTACCAGCCGAAGATCAAGGACGTGATGGGCCAGCTGGACGGCATGAAAGAGTTTGACTACGACCCGGACGCCGACACGGCCTACCAGCAGTACAAGAGCCAGTACACCCGCTCGGCCAAGCTGGCGAACCAGAATGCACAGGCCAATGCCGCCGCCCAGACCGGCGGTTATGGCAGCAGCTACGGCACCCAGGCGGGCCAGAACGCCTACACGGCCACCATGAACAACCTGGACAACGTGCTGAACAGCCTGCAGGACCAGAGCCGCAGCGAGTACACGGCCAAGCGCACCGGGCTGGAGAGCCAGCTGAGCGGACTGCAGAACGCCGAACAGCAGGACTACCAGAACTACCAGAAGGACATGGCCAACTGGATGGACGGGCTGCAGTACCGCCAGAACGAGTACGACAAGGCCAGCAGCGAGAGCAGCCAGCGCACCAGCCGGTGGCTGAACGGCATTCTGAGCGCGGTGCAGCTGGCGGCGCAGATCTTACCATTCTTTTTTGTGTAAGGAGGGGACACCATGGGAACCATTGCGAGACTGAACACGGCAAAGAAGAAGCTGGCCCAGGCCGAACAGGCTATGCCGAGGGCCTACCAGAACAACTACACGGACAGCATCAACCAGAAGCTGGTGCAGCTGGCGGATGCCAGCCTGACCGGCAGCACCGGCGTGGACACGGATGCCCTGAACGCTGCCTACCAGCAGTACCGGGCCAACAGCGTGGCCAACGCCCAGAACGGCGCGGCAGCCGCTGCCGGCACGGCCAATACCCTGGCGGGCGGGTACGGTGCGGACTGGGCCAAGACCGCGGCGAACCAGGCGGCAGGGGAGCAGATCGCAGGCGTGGACAACAGCCTGAGCAGCCTGCGGGCGGACGCTTTGCAGAACTGGAAGCAGAAGATGAGTGACACCACCAGCGTGCTGGACGACCTGCTGGGCCAGCAGAGCCTGGAACGCAGCGAGTATGACGGCAGCGTGAGCAATGCCCAGAACTGGCGGGACTACCTGAGCGGCCGGGTGGACACGGCACGGCAGGAGAACAGCGATTTCTGGAACAATGTGTGGAACGTTGTGAAGGGAGTGGGCAATGCGGTAAAGACCGGGTACGATGCCTACCAGGGCTATTACCAGTGGGACAAGGAGTTTGAACTACAGAAGCAGCAGTATGCGGACAGCCTGCAGCGCACCCAGCTGAGCGACCAGATCAGCGCCATGGAACAGGCGCAGGCCTTTAAGCAGGCGGGCTTTGATGACCTGGCAGCCCAGACCCTGACCAAGTACGGACTGGACAGCACGATGCTGGACGCCTGGGAGGGCATGAGCGATACCCAGAAGGACAAGATGGCGGCCCTGCTGCAGGGCGCAAGCCTGGCGGGCAGCGGCAACGACACGGCAGCAAAGAATTACCTGCAGATGGCAGGACTGAGCGGGGACAGCACGGACAGCTACGGCACCATTGCCGGGCGGCTGAACAGCTCGAACCTTGCATACCAGCAGGCGCTGCTGGGACTGCAGCAGCGGTACAAGACCACGGGCACCGGAAGCACGAGAAGCGGTGGGAGCAGCTCGGGAAGCAAGAGCGGCGGCTACACGACCAGCCAGCTGCAGCAGATGGCAAACAAATTTTCCAGCATGAAGGGCACCGAGCCCCTGTACGACTTTTACAAGCGGACCCTGACCAATGCGGGATGGATCAAGGCAGACACCGGCACCAAGGCCAGCACCCAGAGCGCGGCGGGAGGAACCGGAGCGGGAAAGGCGGGAACCACGACCAGCAAGCTGCCGGCAGCGACCACCAAAACGCCGTGGAGCACCAGCGGCACGGTGGACGGCGTGGCGGGGGCGTCGGTGAGCATGGCCAGCCCGAAAGGCGGCAATTACAATACGGCGCTGCGAGAAGCACAGCAGATGGCAAACAATGGCTATGACATGGCCCAGATCACCGAGTATCTGATCCGGAAAAATTACAGCGACAGCACCATCAGTCAGGTGTCGCAGACTATGGGATGGTAAAGGAGGAGCAACATGAGCCTGAGTGTAGAACAGGTGCGCCAGATGCGGGAGCAGATTAAAGCGAATGACGCCGCAAAAACCGCAGCCCAGAAGAAGAAGACGACGACCCAGACGGCCAAGACCACACCGGCGGCACCGGCAGCCAAGAGCGCCGGCACGGGCCTGAGCGTGGCCCAGGTGGCGCAGATCCGTAGCCAGATGACGGCTGCCCCCGCCAGCACCAGCCGCCTGCAGACGACGGCCAGTACCCCGGCCTGGACCGGCGGTACGCGGCAGGTGCTTGGCACGGTGAGCGCGGACACGCTGGGCAAGCAGGTGCTGGCGGATATGGCCAGCAACACGGGCAGCCCGGTGGCCACGGACCGGCAGGAGGACTACGAACCGGACTGGAACTATGTTGGCAGCGACAACGCCCCGAAACAGCGGGCCATTGCGCAGGGCACCTACGGCAGCTACGCCAAGGCGGCGCAGAAGGTGGGAAACGCCCTTGCCAAGGACCGGCAGACCGACCGCTTTGACGAGCTGAACCAGTGGATGGACGAAAGCTCCCGGCACCGGGAGGTGGTGGACCTGCTGCGGCAGAAGGAGTACACCACTCAGGAGGACAAGGGCGTTGCCCCGGAGCAGGCCGTGCAGGTGACCGGTACAAAGCAACGGTACAGCCCCGGAGACCTTTTGAAGATGGGGTACACGGCCCAGGAGATCAACGAGGCCCGGGCATACATCCGGGAGTATGATGCCCTGCCGGTGACCGACCGGGCGATGCGCCGCACGGCGGACACCACGAAGGGCATTGCGGCCACGGTGGCGTCGGCGGTGCCCATGGCGGGCGAGATGACCACCCAGGGCGCGAAGGACATCCGGGCTACCCAGAAAAACGAGGCGGCGCTGGACAAGGAACTGGAAGGCGATGCCCGTGGCAAGGAACTGAAAGACCGGATCACGGCGGTGGACATGGACTATAACCCCCAGTACACCGACGAGGATCTGCGCGACATGGGCTACAGCCAGAGCGAGATCGACGAAATGCGCAGCCGCATTGCCGGGACGGTGCAGAAAACGGCGCTGGATAAAGACACGAGCCTTGGCTACCAGCTGTACCACTACGGCCAGCAGCGCACGGAAGCGGCCCAGGCGGGCATGAGCCCGGCGGCCAAAACAGCCATGGGCGTTGCCACCAGCGCAGCGGAAAACCTGGCTGTTGCGGGCGTGAGCCCCTACCTGGTGCTGCCGGTGCTGAGCGCCCAGGGCGCGGCCGAGAGCATGGGCCAGGACGTGGAGAAGGGCACCAGCGCCGGCCAGGCTGTGGGCGTGGGCCTTGCAAAGTTTGGCGCAGGCTGGGCCATCAACAGCGTGGGCGTGGCGGACATGGCCCGCAGCATGGGCGTGGACTATGCCCGGGACACGGTGGCCGGAAAGCTGGCCGATCTTGTGCGCAGCTCGAAGCTGGTGAGCGGGCTGGGCAACAGCCAGTTGGCCGCCAACACGATCTCCGGCGGCGTGGACAATGCGGTACAGGCCTTTGTGGAGACCTATGCGGACAAGATCATTGATGCCACGCTGGGCGGCGACCAGCAGGCCGCCGACGAGCTGCTGCAGAGCGACACCTTTTTGCAGGCGCTGCAGAGCGGCCTGACGGGTGGTGCCTCCGGTGCGCTGGGCGGTGCCGTGGGCACGGGGCTGGGTGCCATGAGCCGGACGCTGGACGCCCGGGCCGGAACCGAAACGGCTGCCCCGGTGCAGGCGGACACCGAGAGCCGGGCGGCGGATGCCGCAGCGGCGCAGCGGGCGCTGGAAGCGCGGGCCATGGAGCCGGGAGAAGCTGCACGGCAGCAGGCAGACCAGGCCGCCGCCGTGCAGCAGACGGACAATGCAGATGCTGCGGAAACAACTGCCCAGAAGGATGCGGCCCCGGCGGTGCGCAGCGAGAACCCGGCGGTGCAGCAGCTGGCGGCCGCCCTGCAGGCGGACAACCTGACGGGCAAGACCATCAACCTGTTTACCCCGAATGCAGCCAATGCGGCGAACCGCGCGGCCTTTGCGGAGGAGTACGGCATGGAGCTGCCTGCCACGGCCAGCGAGACCCGGAAAGCCCTGCGCACGCTTGCCCAGCAGCAGACTGCCGAGCAGGCCATGCAGCAGGAGGCGGAGGCTCCTGGCACAAATGTCGGGAACAAGGCAGCGCAAGTGAAGAACCCTGCCGCCGATCAGCGCCAGAGCACTGTGGAAAAGGCCGGGGAAACCGTGGAAAGCGGGCAGGGCTACAGCGTGAGCATGAGCAACGACACCATGACGGTGCGCTTTGCGGACGGCACGGAAGCGGTGCGGACGGTAGACCCGGAAAACCCCAGGACTATGCTGTTTGACCCGGAACAGCTGCACCAGCAGGCGCAGGCGGAAAGCCGGGCCGCTGCGCAGCAGGAAGCACAGGAGACGACACAGCAGAGCCGGGAAGCACCGGACGGCCTGCGGCGGACGGTGGGGCTGCGCCAGCAGACCCTGACTGAGAAGCAGCGGGCCGTGCAGCGGACCCTGACGGACTGGAAGGTGAGCAAGGGCGCGGCGGAGACCATCAGCCGGATGGTGCCGGACAGCGTTGCTGACCTGGAACACTACACGGCGGCGGCCAGCAGCATGTACCGCATGGGCCAGATGGACGGGGTGAAAACCTTTGACAAGGCGCTGGAGCTGGCGGGCAGCATGAACAACCTTGCCCTGAACACGAACTATGTACTGCAGCAGCCCGGCGGAGAGCAGGCACTGCGGGCGGCCTTTTTGCAGGGGCAGGGCGAAGTGGAAGCCGGCACGGTGGAGCGCGGGGCCCTGGGCGGTGCCCTGACCGACCAGAGCACGAAAGGCGAGGGCCGGGTGATCTGGAAGGGCAGCGACCGCGCGGCGGACGATGTGGCAGCCCAGGTGATCCGGCTGAACGCGGCGGGAACCGGCACGGACGCCATTTTGAAGAGCGTGCTGCTGGGCCCGGACGGAAGCCCCAGCGAGCGGGTGAAAGCCTATGTGGACACCGAGACGGGCCGCATCTTTTTTGGCGACCGGAACGGAGACGTGTTTGGCACGGTGCTGCACGAGGACTACCACTGGTACAACGCTCTGGATGCCGAGGGTGCCAAGGCGGTGCAGAACACGGCGCTGGAGTACCTGGCGAAGAGCGAGGGCTTTGAGAACGTGGACGAGCTGATCCGGGACAAGGTGAAGGACTATGCCGCCCAGGGCCTGACCTATGAGCAGGCTGCTGAGGAACTGGTGGCGGACAGCTGGCGCGGCATTTTTGACAGTGCCGAGAGCGTGACCCGGTGGGCCGAATTCCAGCGGGCGCAGGCGGAGAAGAACGCCGGCAAGGCAGGCACCATCCACAAGGTGATGACCGCCGTGAAGGAGATGCTGAACGGCATCATCAGCCGGGCAAAGGAAGCGCTGACCCTTGACCCGGAGAACCGGGCGGCCCTGAAAGCCCAGCGTTTGGCCGAGGCGGAAAAACGGGCCCTGCAGGACGCCTATTTTGCCCATGCGGAAAAGGCCATGGACAACCTGCGGGCGGCAAAAGAAAACGCCGCAGCCCTCAAGAGTGAGGGTGCGGCGCAGGGGGTGCGGTTCCAGCTGCACGAGGGAAAAGATTCTCTGGTGGAGCAGATGAACGGCCATCTGGACGAATTGGAAGAAATGAAACCGGTGGCGACAATCGAAGGAACAGAGGTGTCTTTCGGAAAAACGCGAAACGAAAACATTTCCAATGTTGAAGAATTCTTTGATTCTATAGGAAACAAAGTGATTCGTGAAAACTTCGGAACGGTGGAGTTGACAAAGAGCGGTGCACGTGCAACGGTGCAGCATGGGAACAGCAAAGCAAAACAGGTTGCGGTTGCTGCAGTCCCCGAAGTAATTCAAAAAGGAAAGCAAATCGGGTATGAGCAAAACTGGCAGGGACGAGGGTATGATACTTATGTCTTTGCAGCGCCCGTCGAAATTGACGGAACAAAGCTGTATGAAGGCGTGATTGTAAGAGAATACACCCGGCAGAATGGCATGAAGAATTTCTATGTTCATGAGGTATGCTGGACAGATGGAAGCTATGTGACGTTTGACACTGAGGGAAATATGACAAAAAAAGAAGATACTCCCACACAGCTCCCGAAAGCTGTGCGGAGCACCCTTGCGGATGCTCAGGAAGTATCTTCTGACACTACTATAGCACAAACCTCTGCCAAAAGCAAGGAAAACAATGCAGCTGTGCAGAAAAATGTGCGCTATCAGCTGGCGGAGCAGGATGAGCTGGCAAAGCTGCGCACCGAACAGCAGCAGCTGACCAAGCAGCGCAGTGCCCTGAAGGAAGAACGCAGTGCATGGCTGAACAGTGCCGAAGTGCAGCGGATCGAGGCAAAGAAAAAGGCGCTGGGCGTTTTTTCCGCAGAGGGCAAGGCCTACCGGGACAGCGCAGAATACCAGGACTACCTTGCAAAGCGCAAGGAGTACAACAGCCGCCTGGCCGCGCTGGAAGAGCGGGACAGCGCCCTGACGGAGCAGATGAAAGCAGCCAATGAGCGTCTGCAGCAGCGGAAGGACGCCCAGGCCAAGGATGCACAGAACTCCTACAATGCCAGAGCCAAAGCGTACGGCGGCAATGCGGAGTACCGGCGGATGTTGGCGAAGGAGCAGTTCGGCGTGACGGAAGAATTCCGGCGGGCAGGGTACATTCTGCCGGACGGCCAGATGCTGGACTTTGCCCAGAATGACCGTAGCCGGGACACCGACCACCGGGAAATTCTGGAGGTGTTCGGCCCGGCGGAAGTGAAGAACGGCACGGAAGCTCTGAATGAGTTTTTGCTGGACGGCAATGTGCGTGTGATGGCCGAGGCACCGGGCGTGGACATTTCGGCGGACACGGCCCCCACGGCGCAGCAGCTGGAACAGATCCGGAAAATGGCCGAGCAGCTGGGCGGCGAGCGCAGGCAGTTCACGCTGGACATCTCCACAGCAGACGGCAGGGTTGCCGCCAGCAAGGAATACAGCGGGCGTGTGGATGCGGACAAGGTGGTGCGGGAGATCCGGGAATACTACAAGACCAGAGAGCTGGCGCAGGAAAGCAGCCTTGCAAAGTTCCGTTTCCAGCTGGCGGAGCAGGCCAGCCGGGAGGCAAAGAAGAACGACCAGCGGCAGGCGAGCCGGGATATTGCGAACACGGCGGCGGCACTGGACACCCTGAGCCAGTTCTTTGGGGTGACGCGGGGCGTGAAGGTGAGCCAGGACAGCCTGGACGGGCTGGCGGCGCGGTGGACGAAAGCCAACGCCAGCCGGGCCGACCGGGCAAAGCTGGCCAACGAGACCCGGGTGCTGGTGGACTACCTGAAAGCGGACGGCGCGGACATGACAAAGGCCCAGGCGCTGGCCGAGACGCTGGCGGGCGAGGTGCTGGACGGGGCGACCTACCGCAACAGTGAGCTGTGGGACGAATACCCGGAGCTGCACCGGCTGGAGTACACCGTGAACAAGACCGGCAAGGCCAAGGCGGAGCTGGTGAAGCGGTACGGCAACTGGAGCGCGGCGGTGGCCGAGGCCCGCAGCCACGGTGTGGCCCTGCGGCAGGCCGACGGCGTGCGGGACGGAAACCCGGCGGAGCAGTACGAGAGCATTGTGAACGACACCCGGGCCGTGGGCGGCATCCAGGACGGTGCCCGGGCGCTGTGGAAAGCGGCGGCCCAGCAGGCCGGTGTGGAGGGTGTCATGAGCATGGAGAGCACCGAGTGGCTGGACGTGCTGATGAATCTGCATGACAGCATCAAGCCGGAGATGCGCAGCCGCTTTGCGGACGAGGCCGAGTACGAGGACGCCCGGGTGGAGCTGGCCGGGCGGATGATCGAGGACATTATGAACGTGCCCGAGATGACCGACGCCCAGGCTATTTTTGAGGGCATGCAGAAGCAGGCGCTACAGATGGCCAAGGCGGCGGCCGGAGACGAGGCAAGGGCCGCCGAGGTGGAGAAGGGCATGCAGGGTGTCCAGAAAGTGCAGCGGCAGGAGTTTGCCCGCCGACTGGCCGCCAACCAGCACACCGAGACCCGGAGCGCTGTGAAGATCGACGGAAAGACCTTTACCAACCTGGGCGACGTGAACGAGTACATCACCTACCAGCGGGAGGAGTTCCGCCGGAAGCTGAAGCAGCAGGAGCAGCGGCTGAAAGCCCAGCGGCAGGAAGACATGGACGCGGCAAAGCTGTGGTACAAGGAACGCATGGGCGAGCTGCGGGAAGAAAACGACTACCTGGCCGACCAGGTGAAGCAGGAACAGCGCCGGGCCGACCGGGCGGAGCGCTCGCTGATGATCCAGGACAACGAGATCATGGAGTGGGAGGCCGAAAACGAGCGCCGGCGGGAAGCCTGGCAGCAGAAACAGGCCCAGCGGAACGCCATTGCGCTGGAAGTGGCCCGCCAGCAGCGGGACGAGGACATTGCCATTGCGAAGAAAGTAGCCGAGAACCGGGTGCAGCGGGCCCGGGACGCCCGGAAGGCGGACGAGCTGAAACGGAGCATCCGGGCGAACGCGGCCCAGCTGAACCAGATGGTGCTGCGGCCCCAGAAGGGCAAGTATGTGCAGAAGGGGCTGATCGTGGAGGCGGCGGAGGTGGCCAAGCTGGCAAACCTTGTGACCCTGAACCATAAAGCGGTGGACCAGCTGACCCGGCTGAAGAGCAGCGTTATGGCCAGCATGGGCAGCGAGGGAGCACCCAACGCCATGACCGAGGACTGGAAGCAGAGCAAGGTGTCGGAGCTGATCCAGACGCTGTACGATGACCTGACAGCCGCAAAAAAAGCTCGATTGGACAAGCTGCACGAGCAGCTGGCCCAGGCGGAAGCCCTGCCGGACAGTGAGAAGGCAAGGGCATTGCAGGACCGGCTGAAAGCGCGCATCCGGGACACGGAGAACCGTGTCAGCCTGCCCATGACAGTGGACCAGCTGCGGCTACTGAAAGCCATTACCAGCAGCACGCTGCATGTGATCCGCACCGAAAACAAGACGTTGAGCCTTGCAAAGGCTGAGGAAGTGAGCGCCATTGCGGACGCTGCTGCCTACGAGGTGAAAACCAGCAAGGGCAACCGCCCCGGCGGGCGGTTTGACGGGCTGCGGAACACGCTGACCAAGTACCAGCTGGACATGCTGGGCGGTGAGCGGGTGTTCCGCATGCTGGGCGGCTACGCAAAGAACGGCCAGATGGAGAAGCTGGCAAGGATGCTGAACGACGGCCAGCGCCGGCAGAGCGAGATCACCATCAAGGGCGAGAAACTCTTTGCGGACGTGACGGGCAAGACCCACCTGAAAGAGATGGACGCCTTTGCCGGGCCGGGGGCCGAGACGGTGGACATCGGCCTGACCGACACCAAGGGCAACAGCGTGCCGCTGAACCACGCCATGCTGTGCAGCCTGTACATGCATCTGCAGAATGCGGACAGCCGCCAGCACCTGCTGAACGGCGGCCTGACGGTGCCGAACATGGAACAGTACACAAAAGGAAACATTGAACGGGCCTACCAGGAGGGCCAGACCGTGCACCTGGGCGGCTTGCAGAATGCCGACGGCACCCCGATGGTGGACACGGTGCTGCAGACGGTGGAAAACGCCCTGACCGACTACGACCGGGCGTGGATCGCGGACATGCAGGAGCTGTTCAACCGGTACACCACAAACCTGATCAATGAGACCAGCATGCAGCTGCTGGGCTATAACCGGGCGGGGGTGAAAAACTACTACCCCATTGCGGTGGACAAGAGCGCCCTGGCGACCCAGATCGAGGGGCTGAACCTTGACGCCACCATTGAGGGCCGGGGCTTTTTGAAGAACCGTGTCAAGAAAGCCGTGCAGCCCATTTTGCTGGAAGAGTGCAGCAATGTGGTGCAGCGCAGCATCCGGGACACGGCGGCTTATGCGGGCCTGGCACTGCCCATCCGGGACGTGCAGAAGGTGCTGAACAGCAACGTGGAAACAAAAGATGGCGTGTACAACCTGAAAAACGGCATCATCAAGGAGCAGTGGGGCCGCAGCGCGGTGGAGTACGTCAACGACCTGCTGACCGACCTGCAGACCACCCAGCGGCACCGGGACAACGGCGTGAGCCGGATGGCGGCCCGGCTGCGGGGCAACTACGCAGGAGCGATCCTGACTTTGAACCCGGGCGTGGCCATTGCGCAGGCAGCCAGTCTGCCCACGGCGGCGGCCGTGCTGGGCAGCGACACCATGGCGTCGGTGGTGCCGTTTGTGAAAAACTTTTCTACCAAGCAGCGGGCGGCGCTGGAAACGGAGATCTCGGAACACGGGGACGTGCTGCTGGAGTGGCGCAAGCGCGGCAGCCAGCGGGGCGAACTGGCCAGCATTGGCAAAGGCCTCACACCGGCAGAAAAGGCCATGGACAAGCTGCCGAAAGCCCTGACCGGGTGGATCAACGGCGTGGACGAGGTGACGGTGGCAGCGCTGTGGGAGGGCAGCAAGGCCTACGTGAAGAACCACCCCGGGGAATTTGCCGAGGGAGCTGCCAAAGAGGGCAGTGAGGACTACTGGCAGGCCGTGAACCGGATGTACCAGAAGGTGATCGAGCAGACCCAGCCCAACTATACCGTGATGCAGCGGGCGGGCATCCAGCGCAACCCGGACGAGTTTGTAAAGACTTTTACCATGTTTACCACCCAGCGGTTCCAGAACTACGGCATCCTGGCCGACGCCGTGATGGATTACAACGCCCAGAAGGCGCGGTATGAGCAGGGCCAGACCGAAGAGACCCAGGCAGAGCTGCAGCGGGCCGGCAAGCAGCTGCAGCGGGCTGCCGGCAGCCAGGTGGCGCAGACGGCGGTGTTTGCTCTGATGAAGATCGGCGCGGACTTTTTGCTGCACCGGTGGGACCGGGAACAGGACGAAAACGGGGACGTGACGTTGAAGAGCCTGTTGAACCGGTTTACCGGACTGTTTACCGAGAGCGCGGCCGGAAACTTTTTGTTTGGCAGTGAGGTGTACAGCCTGGTGGACAACGCCCTGAACGGCAAGGATTATGATGTGGTGAGCGCTACGAACATCAGCGCCGTGAACGATCTGGCCGGAGATGTGACAAAGTTTGTGAGCGAGCTGCGTAAGGACACGGCAGACATGGACGAAACGAAGCTGGCCGCCCACCACGGCAAAGTGGAGAAGTACGCCCTGACCCTGATGGAGGACGGACTGGAAATTGCCGGCGTGCCCTTTGGCAACGGGCGGAAGATCATCGAAGCCTTCAAGGGCTACGTGCAGGACGCGGAGAACGTGGCCAGCGGCGGGAAATTTACCTTTAGCAGCCTGCCCAGCAGCGCCACCGGCCAGTACGACCGGCTGTATGATGCCTATGCCAGCGGCGACGCGGGCGAGGCGCAGGTGGCCATGGAGAAGCTGCAGGAGATGGGCAAGGAAGAAGAAGCCTACAAGCAGCTGAAGACCCGCCTTGTGAAGTACGACGACCGGGTGCAGCAGGCGGCCCAGGCCCAGGTGAACAGCAACGACAGCCAGCGCCAGCAGCTGACGGCTGACATCATCAGTGACCTTTACAGCTTGCTTGGCGTTGGAAAAGGAAAGGAGGACGCACAGAGGAGAGAAAAAATCATTGACATGGTGACTGGAGACCGGACGGACGGTAAGGGGAGCAGCGGTGCCATCAACGAAGTGGCTGGCAAGCTCCTGAAGGGTGACAACGGCAGTGTGACCGATGACCTGGTGGCGGCCGTGGACAGCGGCCGGGCACAGGATGTGCAGGAAGAACTTGACCGGCTGCTGCGGGCCGGAAAGAGCGTGACGAACCTGAAGAGCGAGATCACGGAGGTGTGCAAGCCGGAGTATCTGGCCGGCAGCGAGTACGACCGGCAGAAGCTGGAGGAGATGCTGCTGGCCCTGACCGATGGGGACGGGAACGCCCTGTACGAGCAGAAAACCTTTGCCACCTGGCTGAAGAACGCCGAAAAGGCGCAGACCACCACGGTAAATGACCCCTACGCAGACCTGAGATAAGAAAGAGCACCCCGGCGGCCGGAAATGGCTGCCGGGGTGCTCTTGCTTTGGCAGAAAGTCCGCAGGTTTTTTGTGCAGCGGAGTGCGGTAGACTGGAAGGGCGAAAGGAGGAGACGCGAATGCGTGTGAAGATCTTGAAGCGCAGTTTTGCCGGGGCGGAGTTTGCCCCGGACGTGCGGGTGCTGAAGGTGGGCGGCCAGAGCAGCGCCGGGGTGGAAAAGCTGGAATTTGAGCTGCCGGCAGAATGGCAGGGCCTGAGCGTGACGCTGCATGTGCAGTGGCTGGACGGCACCCTGCCCGCACCGGTGCTGCTGGACGACGAAGACAGCGTGGCGGTGGACAAGACCCTGACGGCCAGCCCCGGCGGCCAGTGGATGCTGCTGGCCCTGGGTGCGGACGGTTACCGGGCCCTGACAAAGCCCACCAAGTACGAGTGCTACAGTACTCTGAACACCGACGGAGACGTGGAAATCAGCCCCACCCAGTACGAGACCTTTGTGGCCCGGGTGCTGGAATACTCCAACACGGCGCAGCAGGCCGCAGCCAGCGCAAAGACCAACGCCGAGACGGCGGCCACCGCAGCAACCCGGGCGGTGAATGCCAAGGGCCAGGCAGAGACGGCGGCCCGGACGGCAACGGCAGGGGCCGAAAACTCTGAAAATTCGGCAGCGAGGGCAGAGGCTGCGGCGGCCCGGGCAGAGGCAGCGGCCCCGGAGACCGGGAAGGTGGTGAGCGTCAACGGCAAGGGCGGCGTGGTGATCCTGACGGCCCAGGACCTGGGAGCAGTGCCCCAGGACAGTGACCAGGTGGTGAAAAGTCTGACCCTGGCAGGAAAGACCCTGACGGTGGAGCTGGGAGACGGAAGCAAGCGGACCTTTACCACCCAGGACACCACCAGCCTGACGGCCATGACCGGGGTGCTGCAGCCAGAGCACGGCGGCACCGGGAAGGCCGGAAAGCTGGAGGCTGCCGACGTGGGGGCCGTGAAGGCAGGCAGCGACGAGTACCTGAAGGGAGCCCAGGTGCAGGGGAACACCCTGACCATGGAGAAGGGGAACGGCCAGAAGCAGGTGCTGACCCTGGCGGAGCAGTATACCCTGACCAAGGAGGACATCACCCGGGTGCTTGGCTTTACGCCCACAAAAATCACAGCCGGGACGGAGGACCTGATCCCCGGCAGCAGCAAGCTGGAGAGCGGCACGGTGTACCTGGTGTACAGTGCGGCCAGCACGGCCAGTGCAGCCAGCTCTGACGAGGTGATCAATGACACGGACATCCACCTGCCGGAGCCGGAGACCGAGGAGCCTGTGCCTGACGAGGAGGTGGTGGCTCCATGAGCGGCTATGTGGGCGCCAACAGCGTGGCCGAAAAGACCGGCAAACTGTACTGGGGAGACGGCGCTAGTCTTGCCCAGGCTGTGCAAAAGGCCTATTGGGGAGACCCCCGTGGCGTTGCCGAACTGTGGTATCAGCTGGGCACACCATTGGGGGACCGTGCGGTGGGCGGAAAGGTGTACTTCAATGTAAACAACATCCGGACGGAGTGGATCATCGTGCATCAGGGCCTACCGGGCGATATGTACGACGCAAGCTGCTTTGGAACGTGGCTGCTGTGCAACTCTGCAAGGTTCACGGGGTCTTATAAATCCAGCGGTACCGGGTACGCGAATTCCGATTCACAAATATACCTGGAAGACACATTTTTCAGGATGATCAAAGCGGATATCAAGCCGCTGATCAAGAAGGTGCGAATCCCCTATATGGGCACCGAAAGTTTTCCTATGGAGGAGGACCGGAGAGAGGGGGCGGATGGCCTGGCAACAAAGGTCTTTCCGCTCAGCATCACGGAACTGAATGGATCCCTGAACAACGCATATAAAGAGGGTGCGGCGCTGAGCTACTTTCGCACCGAGGCAACAGCTAGAAGAAAATGGTCCCGGCCTTACTGGACCCGGACACCTACGGGCGGTGGATGGACCCCGAGTAAGGCGGCGTATGTTACCGCAGATGGAGCGTTCAAAAGTATAAGCGCGAAGTCTAGTTACAGCTACCGCCCAGCCCTGGTGCTGCCGCAGGAGGTGCTGGTGGACGGAGAGGGAAACGTATTAGGAGGGTGAACCTATGGCCATTAAGGAATACAGTCTGACCAAAAACGGAAACAAGAGCCTGGCCCCGGCCTTTAAGGTGCGAGAGTTCCGGTGCCGGGACGGCTCCGACACCATCATGGTGGACGAGGCCCTCACGGTGCTGCTGCAGGCCATCCGGGAGCACTTTGGCAAGGCGGTGGTCATCACCAGCGGCTACCGCACGGCCACCCACAACACCGCTGTGGGTGGTGCAAAATCCAGCCAGCACCTGCTGGGCCGGGCGGCTGACATCCAGGTGCAGGGCGTCAGCGTCGAGGACGTGGCCGCCTACGCCGAGAGTCTGATGCCCGCCTGGGGCGGCGTTGGCCGCTACCCCGTCAAGGCGGGCCGCGCCAAGGGCTGGGTGCATGTGGATACCCGGCCCAACAAGAGCCGGTGGGTGGGCTGATCGTCTCACGGCACACCGCTTTGAGACGATTAAAACGAAAATGAGACGAAAGGAGGAAACGACATGAAAGACACCTTTTGCATGGCCGTGGGGGCGCTGGGGGCCGCCATTGCCAGCCTGTACGGCGGCTGGGATGCGGCGCTGCAGACGCTGATCCTCTTTATGGCCGTGGACTACGTGACCGGCCTGATCGTGGCGGGCGTATTCCACGCCAGCCCCAAGAGCCGGACCGGCGCGCTGGAGAGCCGTGCGGGCTGGAAGGGACTGATCCGCAAGGGAGAGACCCTGCTGATCGTGCTGGTGGCCTGCCGGCTGGACGCCGTGATGGCAACCAGCTTTGTGCGGGACGCCGTGGTCATCGGCTTTATCTGCAACGAGACCATTTCCATCGTTGAGAATGCCGGATTGATGGGCCTGCCGATCCCGGCGGCGCTGACAAAGGCCGTGGACATTTTAAAGCAGCGCTCGGAAGAGCAGAAAGGAACCTGAACATGAACGCACACATCACGAAGAACAACAACATTTCCGCCGGCACCGTGGCACGCACCGCCGTGCTGGGCCTGGCCCTGGCAAACCAGATCCTCAGCGCCTGCGGCAAGCCGCTGCTGCCCATTGACAGCGCACAGCTGGAGCAGTGGGTGACGGCAGGCCTGACCTCGGCGGCGGCCATCTGGGCGTGGTGGGAGAACAATTCTTTCACCAAAGAGGCGCTGGCGGCGGACAGCTATCTGGAGCAGCTGAAGAAGGGCGTGCACTGACCCCATACATGACAAGAGCCGCAGCCCCGTGATAAGGGTTGCTGTTCGGAGTACGTCGAACCTGAACGGAGTCAGCGCAAAACAAAAAAATCTCTCGTATTCGACCGTAAACAAGGCGGATAGGGGAGATTTTTTTGTTGTTAGTGGTTAGAATGTGTGCTATAATGACCTTGTAACTACCATAGTATATCAGTATGATTATCGGTTAGGTCGGTGATGTGTATGAAGAACGTAACCCTGCTTGAGCGGCAATTGCGGAATGCGACATCCGCTAAAGCACTTACACCTGTTTTTCTACCAGACGGGAAATCCTGTTTGTTTTATGGAAATCAGCAGTTGCTGACGGTTGACACGGTTTCCGAACTCATTGCCGGGCTTTTTCTTACCGTGCACAACAACAGCCAGATTTCGTCTATTTTAATCGCATTTCCAAACGGTGTGTTCGACGAAAAATTTACATATGTTCTGTTAGAATGCTATATCGAGCATATTATTGCGGATCACGGTATATCTGTACAGTTTCATTACAATAAGAAAGAAACGAATATTTTTACCGATGGTATTGGACTGTCACCTCTATATATGTTGGAAAGACCTGCGCAGCCTGCCATGGATTTTGTCCGTCAATTTAGGCTTGGTGTTGGAAAAAATTATTATCGCAAACTTTTTTTAGCCAATGAAAATGATGATGAGACATTGTCCTCCGCAATCACAACATTGTGCTTGTTTTTTGAGAATCTTGGAATCACAAAGTCTCGCAGTGACTTGCTTGCTGAAGTTGCTGTAGAGTTGGTGGGAAATGCACTTGAGCATAGCCGCTCAGATTGTTTCCTTGATATTGATGTGACACCACGTGACTATGTTCGCCGGAACGACCCGACTGGGCCAAAGTATTACGGTGTGAATATTTGTGTTGTTAATTTTTCTGCGACGTTGCTCTCGTCGCAAATACAGACAAAGTTATGCGTTAATCCTGAACTACGAGATAAGAGCGACAGTGCACGATATTGGAGATTGCGCGAAATCTACATGCATCACAGAAGATTTTTTAGGGAAGGCTATGGAGATGATGAGTTTTTTATGTTGAGTGCCTTCCAAGATCGCATATCTGGCAGACCGAATGAATATCTTATCGGGGGAACGGGCCTCCCTACTTTAATAAAATGGCTTGAGGTTCAAGCAGACGGAAACAACTGCTATGTTCTATCAGGAAGACGGAAAATGCAATTCATACGGTCGCTTTTGGAATATGATGAAGATCACTGGATTGGAATGAATCATGAACATGACTTTCAACATTGCGCTCCGGACAAGCATGTTTTTTCAACATTTCCAATCTACTTCCCTGGGACTGCATACAATTTGAATTTTGTGATGGAAACGGAGAATGCATTATGAGTAAACAAGTGATTCCTCTTGAAATAAAAGATAGGAGTTTAACAAAACTTGCGGGAAATAGTTATGGCCGAAAACTGTTTGATGCACAGGTCGATGGTCAGATCGACTTGAATGAGCCGTTTACAATTGTTTTCCCTGAGCAGATTGATTATTTGGCATCTTCATTTATCCAGGGGTTCTTTGGAAAAATTTATACTGAAATCGGACGTGAGGGAATGGAGAAAAATTTTGATGTCATTGCCCCCAAGATTTCCAATCCTAAAAAAACCATTCTGGATCGTCTAATGCTGATGTAAAGGATGTGTGAGTGAATGATTGATCCGGTTTCTGCGTTCTTTTCAGGACTTGCAATTCTAGTGGCTATTTATGCAGCTATTACAGCGAATAAGTCCGCGGTTGCTACTATTCGTTCGTCTAATTGCAGCACAATTTTTGACGAATATCTTATAAAAAAGATTCCTCAATCCAGAACGAACCTTGATTTTGATAGTAATGGTTATCTGCGGAATGGAAACAAATTTTGTGATGTTCTGAGTGAAATGAATTTCTCGGCACTGTTTTATAAATATGATGATAATGAGTTCTTTTCGGAACTGACAAAGCAGTGCGGTAATCTCGAAGACATGATAGTTGAGGCAGGAAATCATCCGATGCCTTTGGGAGGAGAGCAAAAAAACTTTTGGAAAGAAGTTCAAAATTCATTGGAATCAATTTATAAATTGATTGACAAAAAACGTACCGGCAAAAAAATATAATGATACATAGCTCCCTCTTTCGGCGTTGACTCGCTGAAAGAGGGATTTTGTTTGTTTAATTAAAGTGGACGTGGAAGAACGTGTAAAAAGCGGCTGTTATCGAAACGATGAGATGCTGGACGACGTGTCGGCGGAAAGAGGTTGATGGGAGAGGGGACAGGTGAGGAAAAAATAAGAAGGGAAGATGGTGACGGAAAGGTTCGACTGGGGGAATGTCAGGCGGACCAAACAAAAATAATCCGAACTTGTTTCCGATAGGAGATGGGTTCGGATTATTTGTTTTCTTCGGAAAATTCAACGCAGGTGTCCGTGGAAGATGAAATCCGAAATCATAGATCGACCAATACAAACCAGACAACGATTTCAGGAGGATACGGTTATGAAGTACGATGAAAAAGTTTGCCGCTTTAACATGGACACTGGGTGCGTGGAACTGCTGCTCCGGGACGGGAGAAAAATCTCCATCGACTGCACCGGGGTCGAGGATGCGCTGGATGTAACCATGGCGCAGAGGTCGGAGTTAGACTACCTCATCTACAATGACCCACTGAGCTATGCCGATTTGATCCTGAACGGCGAACCGGAGAAATATCTTCGGAATGTAGCAGGAAGTCACGGGTTAGAAGATTGAGGGCAAAACAAAAACAGGGTGCGCCATGCCGGACGCACCCTGCCAAAATCCGCATATGATAGCGATATGTACAACAGGGCGTTCCCCGTAGCAGAGTTCCCATAAAACAGTATTTGCAAAAGCTCCCGAAATGGGGAAGATTTGGCGTGACTTCGGTCACGCCTTTTCTTTTGCTTCCAGTTCATCCAGAGG
>ERZ773169.340-NODE-340-length-62539-cov-7.825427_pt1 | contig 62539 bp, 56 predicted proteins | sample MGYA00580536_ERZ773169 | MGnify/ENA primary metagenome ERZ773169 (study PRJEB29015, sample SAMEA2737814) | human gut metagenome | biome: human gut; feature: human-associated habitat; material: faeces | place: China | collected 2012 ... | reverse complement strand
ACATGTCGCCGGAGAAAATGATCGGACTTTCTTTGCGCCTGCGGGCGCAAACTCTGCGAGGCTTTTGACAAACAATCGGGGGCGGACGCCGTATGGCGTCCGCCCCTTGTTGTTCTTCAAGATGTTTTGCGGCGTTTTCTCAGCGCAGCGTGCCGAGATAGCCCTCGAGGATCAGGCTCGCCGCGACGGCGTCGACCGTCCGGCGGTGCTTTTTCTCCTTGCGGCCGTTGGCGTGCAGGATGCCGTGCGCCTCGATGGAGCTGCGCCGCTCGTCCCAGAGCACGACCTCCAGCCCCGTCGCCTCCGTGAGCAGGCGCGCGACGGCGCGGCTCTTTTCCGCGCGCGGACCTTCCGTGCCGTCCATATTCTTCGGCAGCCCGAGCACGATGCGCTCCACGCCCTCGGTGCGCACCACGTCCGCGATCGCCGCGACCGCACGCTCCAGATTCCACTCCGTGAGCGTCCACGCCCGACCGCAGAGCGTGGCCGAGGCGTCCGAGAGCGCGAGCCCGATGCGCGCGTCGCCGTAATCAATGCCCAGAATTCTCATCGTGTTCCCTCCGCAGATAGGTTCGGATCGCACCCGCCATGTACAGCGAGCCGACTGCGCAGATAACATCGTCCTCCCCCGCCTGCGCGAGCGCGCGTGCCGCCGCCTGCGCGGGGTCGGGGCAGACCGTCACCGGCTTCCCGAAGCGCTGCAAATATGCCCCCAGCTCCTCCGCCGGCAGCGCGCGCGGCGAGAGCGGCGTGGCCGCGATGTAGGCCGCGGCATATGGGTCGAGCTGCGCGATTAGATCGGGATAGTCCTTATCCGCGAGCACGCCCACAAGCAGCGTGATGCGTCGGCCGGGGAAATAGCGCGCGAGATTGTCCGCCACGGTCTGCGCGCACTGCGGGTTGTGCCCGCCGTCGAGCACGAACCACGGCGCGCGCCGCAGCACCTCGAACCGCGCCGGCCAGCGCACCTGCGCAAGCCCCGCGTGCACGGCCGCATCCGGGATGCGCCAGCCGCGCGTGCGCAGCGCCGCCACCGTCTCGAGCGCGACGGCCGCATTGCGCAGCTGGTGTCTGCCGAGCAGCGGCAGGTCGTACACCGCGCCGCGATAGGAAAAGGTCTGCCCGTCGACGCTGTCGCGCAGCGGCTCGATGGCGTCCGCGTCCACCTCCGTGAGCGGGATGCCCAGCCGGGCGCACGTCCCGCGCAGCACCGCGCGCACCTCCGGCACCTGCGGATAGCTGACGGCGCGCGTGCCGGGCTTGAGGATGCCCGCCTTCTCGCGCGCGATCTGCGCGAGCGTGTCGCCGAGGATCTCCGTGTGGTCCAGCCCGATGTTCGTGATGACGGCGCACGCCGGCGCGCCGATGACATTCGTCGCGTCCAGCCGGCCGCCGAGCCCGACCTCGAGCACCACGATGTCGCAGCCGCGGCGCTGAAACCAGAGCATGGCCGCCGCCGTCACGAGCTCAAACTCCGTCGGCTGGTCGTCCATGGCCGCAATGCACGGCTGCAGCGTCTCGCACGCGGCAGCAAGCTCCGCGTCCGGGATCGGCTGGCCGTTGACCTGCATGCGCTCGGCAAATTGCTCGAGAAACGGGGACGTGAACAGCCCCGTCGTATAGCCCGCCGCCTGCAAAACGGCCGCGAGCATCGCCGCCGTGCTGCCCTTGCCGTTCGTGCCCGCGATGTGCACGAACTGCAGCGTGTCCTGCGGGTCGCCGATGCGGTGCAGCAGCTCGCGCACCCGCGACAGTCCCGGACGAGAGCCGCGCCACTCGACGCCCCGGATCAGCGTCCGCGCCTCTTCTATGGTCATTACGCAGTACCTCCCGCGTGAAAAAATCAAACGGAAGAATTATATCACATTTCATGCCGCGCAGCAACCTGCACTCTTGCAATTTGCCTACGGTGGGAGTAAACTATGAAATGCTCGCTTTTTCGCCGGTTTTCTCCGGTTTTCTAAATTTTCCCCGAAGGTGGTATGCGAATGGAGAATCTCATCATTTCCGTCCATGCGATCCTGCCGATGTTCCTCGTGATGGCGCTCGGCTACGGCGCGCGCTGTCTCGGCTGGATCCGCCGGGAGGAGATCTTGAACATCAACAAGATCGCCTTCCGCATCTTTCTGCCGTGCCTGCTGTTTTATAATGTATACTGCTCCGATCTGTCCGGCTCGTTCGACCCGCTGCTGATCGCCTACGCCGTCGGCGGCGTGCTGCTGTCGTTCGCGCTGGCGCTCGGCTACACGCTGCTCACGGAAAAGCTGCCGGAGCGCCGCGGCGTGATGATCCAGGGCATGTTCCGCAGCAACTACGTCATCATGGGCATCCCCGTGGCGACGGCGCTGCTCGGCGCGGATCAGCTCGGCACGGTCTCGATCCTGATTGCGATCATCGTGCCGATCTTCAACATGGTGTCCATCATCGTGCTGGAGGTGTTTCGCGGCCAGAAGCCGAAGCCGCTGCACATCCTCGGCCAGATCGCAAAAAACCCGCTCGTCATCGCCTCCGTGCTCGGCGTGCTGGCGCTGGTGGCAAAGATCCGCCTGCCGTACATCCTGGAAAAGACGGTGCAGAGCGTGAGCGGCATCGCATCGCCCCTGCAGCTGTTTCTGCTCGGCGCGTTTTTCCAGTTCTCCGGCCTCCGGCGCTATGCGCGCGAGCTCACGGCCGTCGTGGCGGCAAAGCTCGTCGTGTTCCCGGGGCTGTTTCTGGGGCTCGGCGCGCTGCTCGGCTTCCGGGATGCGGCGTTCGTGTCTCTGATGGGCGTATTCGCCTCACCGACCGCCGTCAACTCCTTCACCATGGCGCAGCAGATGGGCGGCGACGCCGAGCTTGCAGGCGACACCGTCGTCGTGACCTCGGCCGTGAGCATGCTGACGATGTTTCTGTGGGTCTTTCTGTTCAAATCCCTCGGGATGTTCTGAGCGTTCGGGACTTCACAAATCGGGTGAAACGGCGTATAATATTTTATTACGCAACAGTTCATCATGATATAAAGAGGACAACACCATGAATTTTCGAATGATCGGGCAGGTCATCGGCCGCGTGCTGTGCATCGAGGCGGCGCTGATGCTTCTGCCGATGGTCGCAGCTCTGGCATACGGCGAGACGCCGGCGCCGTTTCTGATCACGATCGCCGTCACCGGCGGCATCGGGCTGGTCATGTGGCGCGTACGCGCAAAATCCGGCGGCATTACCGCGCGCGACGGTTTTCTGATCGTCGGCCTGTCGTGGATCGCCATGTCGCTGTTCGGCGCGCTGCTGTTCGTGCTCACGGGCGACATCCCGAACTACATCGACGCCCTGTTTGAGACGATCTCGGGTCTGACCACGACCGGCGCCAGCGTCGTCACGGCTCCGGAGGAAATGACCCGCGGCGGCATGTTCTGGCGGCTGTTCACGCACTGGATCGGCGGCATGGGCATCCTCGTGTTCGTGCTGGCCGTGCTGCCCATGAGCGGCAACCGCTCGATGCACATCATGCGCGCCGAGGTGCCCGGCCCGACGGTCGGCAAGCTCGTGCCGCGCATCCGCAAGACTGCCTCCATCCTCTACCTGCTGTACATCGCGCTCACGCTCGTGGAGATGGTTCTGCTCATCGCCGGCGGCATGAGCTTTTACGATGCGCTGCTGCACGCGTTCGCCACCGCCGGCACCGGCGGCCTGTCCACGCGCGCGCTGAGCATCGGCTACTACAACAGCGCCTATATCGACATCGTCGTGGGCGTGTTCATGATACTCTTCGGCGTCAACTTCAGCCTGTATTACCTCATTCTGCTCGGCAATATCCGCACCGCGCTGCGCAACGAGGAGCTGCGCTGGTTCCTCGGTGTGATCGCCTTTTCCGTCATCACGATCGCATTTGACATCCGCAATCTCTACGGCGGCGTCGGCCATGCGCTGCGCTATTCGTTCTTCCAGGTCACATCGATCATCTCTACGACCGGCTTTGCCACCGCGGACTTCAATCTCTGGCCGGAATACTCCAAGTTCCTGCTCGTGCTGCTGATGTTTGTCGGCGGCTGCGCCGGCAGCACCGCCGGCGGTCTGAAAGTCTCGCGCGTGATGCTGCTGTTCAAGTCCTGCACGATCGAGGTCAAGAAGATGCTGCGCCCCCGCTGCGTGGAAAACGTCCGCCTCGACGGCAAGCCGGTCGACGGGCAGACGGTCTACAACGCCATGACGTTCTTCACGTTCTACATCATCATCCTGCTCATCGCCGGGCTGATCGTGTCGCTCGACGGGCTGGACTTCACGACGAATTTCACCGCCGCACTCTCGTGCCTGTCCAACGTCGGACCGGGGCTCTCCCTTGTCGGACCGACCGGAAGCTTTGCCATCTTCTCGCCGCTGAGCAAGATCGTGCTCATGATCTGCATGCTGCTCGGCCGTCTGGAGATCTTCCCGCTGCTGCTGCTGTTCGTGCCGTTCACGTGGCGCTGGAAGTGAGCGCCGGCCGCAGCCGGAACGCACATTGACTGCAGGCAAAAATCCACACCGCCCCGCAAGTCCTATGACTTGCGGGGCGGTTTTTCAAAGCCGCGCTGCGCCGAACAAAGGATGCAGCAAAAGCCTCGCAGAGTTTCGCCGCCGCAGCGGCGAAAGAAAGTCTCGATCATTTTCTTCGGCGACATGTGCGGCGAAGAAAATACCGCTCGGCCTGCAAACGTGCGCGCCGTCCGCCCAAGGCGGACGGCGCGTGCGCTGCAGCAGGCCGCAAACCCTTTCGTCAAAAAAGTACTACTTTTTTGACAAAGAAAACCCCGCAGGCTTGGCCTGCGGGGTTGCCTCTCTACGACGCCGCAAGCGCAGCGGTCAGTATTTCTTCATTGGGACGCCGGAGAGCTGCGCCTTCGTCAGATCACTCAGACAGCTCTGCCTTCTTCTCGGCAGACAGCTTCTTGATCTTCGGGATGCCCCAGATGAACGCCGGGAGCACAACAACGATCAGTGCATAGTAGCCGTCATAGCCATAGATCTTGGAGATGATGGTCGACAGGCCGAGCAGGGAAACCGCATAGCACAGGCCGATGACGACCAGGCCGACGATCACGCTGCGCAGAGCCTTGCTCTTGATGGCCTTCGGGAAGCAGTGACCCTCGAAGCGCTGGATCATGGAGTAGACCAGCGTGACGGACGTGGACACGAACGCGCAGAACAGCAGGATGGTGTACACGACGAACAGCCAGGTGTAGCCGCTGCCCATGAGGGTGACGACGCTCTGGTTGGGGAGCTTCATGACATCGCCGATGTGGCGGGCTGCAATGCTGGCGACAGTGTCGACGCCAACGCTCTTGATGGTGCAGAGGATCGGGTACCAGCGCAGCAGCATGGCACCGGAAGCGGCGAGCGCGCCGCCGTTCATGAGCCAGCCGAGGATGCTCGCGCGCTTGACGCCCTTGTGGGTCAGCTCGGTGGAAGCGGCGATCATGGCCGGGACAGACACGCACTGGAAAGCAGCGTACACAAACACGCCGCGCCAGACGCCCTCGAGGCCCTTCTGGGAGGTGACGTCAGCGATGGCCGGGATGGCCGCATAAGCCGCGTTCTCAGTGGCGAGCTCCTGAGTGACCGCGTCGATCGGAACAACGAAGCCCATGATGACGAGGATCGCGGTGACGATCAGGATCGCGGTGGAAAGAACGGTGGAAGCCTTGATGATCAGGTCAACGCCGAAAATCGACAGAAGGATCAGCAGGGCGATGATGACGAGGTTGCAGATGATGTCGGGCAGGTCGACCAGGCTCTTGACGATGCCGCCGGCGCCGTCAACGCAGGACGCGACCGCCGCGAGGATGATGATGATGTAGAAGATCTCGAAGAAGACTTCCATCCACGGCTTCGGATACAGGGCGCGGTAGGTGTCCTTGTAGTTGTCGAAACCGCTGAGCTTGGCAAACTTCATCATGATGTACATGACGACCGCCAGAATGCCCATGGCCAGAAGCGGGAAGATGGCCGCAGTCCAGCCGTACTGGACAAAGTAGTTCACGACCTGGTTGCCGGTTGCGAAGCCGGCGCCCACGTGCGTGCCGAACCAGACGGACGCCACGGTGAAGGCGGCTGCCCAGCTGCTCTTGAGCTTTTTGTTATCCATTTTTTACCTCTTTCTTTTCTCTGTTTGCTTTTCTCTTTTACTCTCTATTTCAAACCCGCCGCGTGCTCTCCTACAACTGCGGCGGGCTTTGAAATCCTCGTCCTTGTGTTAATTTATGAACAAGTCATTAACAACTCGGGATAGTAAATTTATAATTCTCTCACGCGCAAAAGTCAATAACAGCCTCTTCCAATCCCCAACATTTCCCGAAAATCGTCGATGTGCACAATTTCTTGCACGAATTTTTATGCACTCTGATTCTGGCATTTTTGTAAAAATTCGCGTGATTTTAGCGCTTTGACAGAAAGAAAACAGTTGCGGCATCTGCACTTTCGTGCTATCATAACAATGCTGAGAGATCAAGTCTTTTGTCTATTTGCTGACAAACGGCTTTGGCATTTTCTTGACACAGGATTTTGTCCCCGGAAGGCGCGCTTGATGAATTTTTAACCATCATTTTCTGCGTACGCATTCACTGCCGGGTACGAAACGCGGAGGGAGCGCAGCCCTATGAAGCTCGTAACATTTGAAATCAACGGCCGCAGTGCCGTCGGTCTGCTCAACGCGGACGCGACCGCCGTGCACCCCGTGCCCGGCTGCGCGGACATGCAGGCGCTCATCGGCCTCTGGCCGGTACTGGACACGGCTGCCGTGCTGCGCAGCGCCGCGCTGCCGCTTGAGCAGGTGCGTCTGCTCGCCCCGATCCCCCGCCCGGAGCAGGACGTGATCTGCCTGGGCATCAATTATTTTGACCACGCCAAGGAGAGCGAGCGCGTCACCGGCAAGGGCGCGAAGGCGCCGGACACGTTCCCGATCTATTTTTCCAAGCGCGTGCACGAGGCCGTCGCCCCCGGCGGCGACATCGACAGCCACAGCGACATCGTCGCCGACCTCGACTATGAGGCGGAGCTGGCCGTCGTGATCGGCAGACGCGCATACAACGTCAGCGAGGCGGAGGCACTCGAGTACGTATTCGGCTACACCATTTTAAATGATGTGAGCGCGCGCACGATCCAGAACCAGCACAAGCAGTGGTACCGCGGCAAGAGTCTCGACGGCTTCACGCCTATGGGCCCGTGGATCGTGACACCGGAGGAATTCGACGTGCGCGAGCCGCACTGCATCCGGAGCCGCGTCAACGGCGAGCTGCGGCAGGACAGCACCACGGATTTGATGATCTTTCACGTCGCGTATGTCATCGCCGAGCTCAGCCGCGGCATGACCCTGCTCCCCGGCACGATCATCTCCATGGGCACGCCCGCCGGCGTGGGCATGGGCTTTGACCCGCCGAAATGGCTGCACCCGGGCGACGAAGTCGCCTGCAGCATCGAGGGCATCGGCACCCTCACCAACACCGTTCGGTAATCCGCCGTCAGGCAATGCCTGCGACGGCCGAAGATATCGCAAACAGACAGAATCAGAAAAAGGAGACATCACTATGAAATTTGCTATGTATGGTTCCGGCGCTGCCGGCAGCGTCTTCGCTTCTTACCTGCGCAAGGGCGGTGCGGACATCATCCTCATCGACCGCTATGAGGCACACATGAAGAAGGTCGCCGAGGAAGGCATGCACTTCACCATCCATCAGGAGGAAGACGGCGGCTACAAGGATTACGATTACCAGCTCAAGGGCTTCCGCACCTACATCACCGCTGCCGATGCGGCCGCAGCGGAGGGCAAGGTCGATGTCATCATCTACATGACCAAGGCGACCCAGCTCGAGCAGGCCATTCAGGACTCCCTGCCCGTCGTCGGCGACAGCACCGTCGCGGTCTCCCTCATCAACGGCCTCGGCAACGATGACAACCTCTTCAAGGTCTTCCCGAAAGAGCGCTGCATCATCGGCTCCGGCGTGCTGGGCACGGCTCTGCCCGAGCCCGCGCACTGCGTGTCCACCCCGGCCGGCGGCGTGCAGATGAACTTCGGCGGTGCGGTCCGCTCGGAGCTCAACGACGCGGCCTGCGCCGAGATGCTCAAGTGCTACCGTGACGGCGGCTGCGACGCCTACTGGCGCGACGGCGAGCCGGGCACCGACAACAATATCTACAAGTTCATCTGGAAAAAGGTCTGCGTGAACGCCACCGTCAACACCGTGTGCGCCGTCCTGCGTCTGAAGATCGGCGAGGTCGAGGCGGATCCGTTCGGCCAGTGGCTGTTCCACAGCGTCATCCGCGAGACCTGCGCGGTCGCAACCGCCAAGGGCGTGCCGATGGACGCAGACGAGTTCATCGCCCACGATCATCAGGACATCGTCACCAACATCGCCGACTACTATCCGTCCATGTGCCAGGATATGCTCTTCAACCACCGCCAGACCGAGATCGACGTGCTCAACGGCAAGATCGCCGAGTACGGCGAGCAGCTGGGAATCGACACCCCGGTGTGCAAGGTCCTGTCTCAGGTCGTGCGCTGCATCCAGGGCAACTACGACAAGCAGTACCTGAAGTAAGTTCACCCCGTTTTTTCGCTGCCGGCCGGGCAACAACCGGCCGGCAGTTTGCTAAGGAGGCAACCGCATGAAAATCGCAATGATCGGCTCCGGCGCTGCCGGCAGCGTCTTTGCCGCCTACCTGCGCAAGGGCGGCGCCGAGCTCTGGCTCGTCGACAAATACAAGGCGCACATGGACAAGATCGCAGCCGACGGGCTGGTCTTCCGCACGCCGGAGGGTGAAGAGGTGCTCACAGGCTTTCACACGAGCGCGACCGCGCGCGACATCGGCACGATGGATATGGTCATCCTCATGGTCAAGGCCACGCAGACGGAGGACGTCATGGCTGACACCATGCCCTGCATCGGACCGGAGACGGTCGTCGTGTCGCTGCAAAACGGCCTCGGCAACGACGAGGTGCTCGCGCAGTTCGTGGACGCCGACCGCATCCTCTACGGCAGCGGCCTGATCGGCACGGAGCTGGCCGGCCCCGGCGTGTGCGTGAGCAAGCCGGAAAAGGGCATCCAGATGCACTTCGGCGCCGTGCGCAACAACCCGAAGGCCGACGCCGCCGGCAAGGCGCTCGAGGCGTGCTTCCGCGCGGGCGGCTGCAACGCGAGCTTTGACGAAGACGTGCGCCCGTACATCTGGAAAAAAGTCATCGCCAACAGCGGCTACAACGGCGTGAGCGCCGTCATGCGCCTGAAGGTGAAGGAGACGTTCGCCGACCCCTACGGGCACGACATCGTCATGCACGTGTGGAAAGAGGGCTGCGCCGTCGCGCAGGCGCTCGGCATCGGCGACCTCTGGCCGCTGATGGAAAAGGAGGAGCCGAACATCGTCGCAAACCTCGGCAACTACTACCCCTCCATGGCGCAGGACGCCGTGCTGCACCAGCGCCAGACGGAGATCTCGGTGCTCAACGGCGCGATCGCGCGCTACGGCGCACGGCTCGGCGTGCCCACCCCGTTCAACACCGTCATCACGAAGGTCATCTCCTGCATCCAGAATAACTACGACAAGCAGTATCTCGGCTGAGCCGGCGCGCGGCAGCCGGCACCGAGCCAGACAAAACAAATCCCCTCCGTATGCTTTTCCGCATACGGAGGGGATCTTTGCATATCCGGGAGACAGCCGGCCGGAAATCACGCGGGGCTCAGGATGCGCCGGATCTCCTCGAGGTTGTCGGCAAAGTAAATGCCCTCCTGCCGCTCCTCGGACGAGAGTCCCTTTTCGATCATCTGCTCCAAAAGCGTCTGCAGCGCACGGTAGTAACCGTTCAGGTTGTAGAGGATGCACGGCGCGTCCAGATGCTTCAGAGACACCTTGGACATGACCTCCGCGATCTCCTCGAGCGTCCCCGTGCCGCCGGGGAAGGCGATAAAGGCATCGCCGAGTTCGATCATCTTGCGCTTGCGCTCCGCCATGTCCTCGGTCACGATGAGCTCAGTCAGGCCGTCGTGCTGGAATTCACTCTCGATGAAGCAGCGCGGCTCGACGCCGGTCACTTCTCCGCCGGAGCGCAAAACGCTGTCCGCGATCGCGCCCATCAAGCCGGATCTGGAGCCGCCGTAGACCAGCGCATTTCCGCTTGTGCCGATCCATGTGCCAAGCTCCTGAACCGCTTCCCGCAAAGCCGGATCATTGCCTTCGTTTGCGCCGAGATAGACCGTAATATTCACACAGAGTCCCTCCGATCCTGTTCCTGTCGATATAAAACCGGCAGTCAGGTTTTTCGCTTGATTGCCGGCAGGTACGCACCGTTTGTATTATACGCAGCCGCGGATCGCCTGTCAACGGGATCGGGCGCTTGCGGGCAGCTGCGCATCCGGCCTGCGCAGCAGCGCCGGTTTTCAGGCGGCATGCTCGCTTTGCTTTTTTCGCGTGCCGCCGAACAGATATCGCGTGACCGGATAGATCAGCGAAACGACCGCCAGGACCCACGCGCCCGGATCGCCAAAGCACAGCGCAATGTATGCGCCCACGGAAGCCGAGGAATCGATCGCCCCGCCGTTGACGAGCTTCGGCAGGAAGGCGCAGATCAAAACGCGCGCGATCAGCTCGGCGCAGCCGGCGACCAGCGTAAACTCCGCGTGCCCCACGCCCTGCACGCCGGAGCGGAAGACAAACAGGACCATCAGCGCAAAGTACATGGACAGATCCACGTACAGATACAGGTTCCCGTAGCGGATCGTGGCCGCCGTGATCTTGTCCGCGCTCATAAACAGGTACTGGTATGCGCCCCGGATCGTCAGGAGCATGCCGGCGCCGCCGAGGATCAGATACATGGCGAGCCCGATCAGAAGGCTCTTGACCGTTCCGCGCCGGATCCGGTCCTGTCTGCCCGCGCCCAGATTCTGCGCGTTGAAGCTGACGATCGCGGTGCTGAGCGCATTCATCGGGCACATCAGGAAGTTGTTGAGCTTGTTGGCGGCGCCGAAGCCGTTCTGCGCGGGGTTTCCGGCCGCCATGATGCCGTCCGGCCCGATGTCGAAGCCGACGAGCGCGCGCTGCATCACGATGATGCCGATCGCCAGCACCGAAAACTGAAGTCCCATCGGCAGCCCCTGACTCAGGTGCTGCGCATACACGGAGAGCTCCGCGCGAAAATCCTGTCCGGAGAGGTGGAGCTCCGGATATTTGCCGAAGGCGTAGATCAGGCACAGGAGCGCGCTCACCGCCTGCGCCAGCACGGTGGCAGCCGCCGCGCCGATGACCCCGAGCCGGAACGCAAGGATGAACAGCAGGTCGAGCCCGATGTTCAGCACGGTGGAAAACAGCAGGAAGATGAGCGGCGTGGTCGAATCGCCCAGACTGCGCAAAACGGAGCAGATCAAATTGTAGTAGAGCTGCGCGAAGATCCCGAGGAAAATGACCAGCGAGTACTGATATGCCGCCCTCCAGACGCCGGGGTTTGCCTCGGACAGGCCGATGAACCGGAGCAGGGGCTTGAGCGTCAGCACGGCGGCACCGGTCAGCGCGAGCGACAGGACACCGCCGAGAACGAGCTGCGCCGCAAAGGATCTGCGGACTCTGGCCTGATCGCCGCGCCCCGCCGCGATGGATGTGATGACCGAAAATCCGGCGGTGCAGCCGACCGCGAACTGCAGGAAGATGAACAGGATCGGAAACACATCGTTCACGCCCGCAATGTCATCGACGCCGAGCGTCTGCCCGCAGATCGCAGCATCGCTGATCGTATAGATCTGCTGCAGCAAATACGAGAGGATGATCGGTACGGAAAACTTGAAAATCACCCATCCTTCGTCGCCGGAAAGCAGGTCGACCGAAGATTTTTTCCCCAGCTTTAACATGGTTGCTCCTTCTGTACTGCCTCTGCCGCCAAAAAACCTCATTCGCCTTCTGCTCTGCAGCTTTTGCGCTGCCGCAAGGCGAGACGCGGCAAATTCTGATAACACTCTTTTTGTGCATGCAAGTTATACCGCAGAAATTGTGAACAATTCTACCTCCGCGCGCAGATATTGCGCGCAGCCGGCCGCTCTCATGTCAAAAGGGCAATATTTTTGTCGGCATAAAACACCCCCTGTGCCGCAGCACAGGGGGGCAGTTTGTCAAAGAATCTCATAGAGTTTGCGCCCGCAGGCGCAAAGAAAGTCCAATCATTTTCTTCGGCGACATGTGCGGCGAAGAAAATACTTCTCGGCCTGCAAACGTGCGCGCCGTTTGCCTCCGGCGGACGGCGCGTGCGCTGCAGTCAGGCCGCAAATTCTTTGTCAAAAAGTATTACTTTTTGACAGACGCAACACCCCCTGTGCGCAGCACAGGGGGTGTCCGCTATGGTGTTTTTCTAACCGTCAGCGCAGCGCGCTTACCGGTCGGGATACTTCTGCGACAGCTCTGCCTCCAGCGCATCCCAGTCGCGCGGCGGTCTGAGCTCCGTCCACGTCTCGGGCGAGGTGTTGTCCACGCGCTCGTACTCGTGGCCGTTGGTGGCCTCCTGCACGGCTGCGTAGTACCACGCTGTCTTGTTGCTGTTGTCCGGCCAGACGATCATGTCCGGCAGCAGATGATCCTTATCCGGGGTACGGAAGAGGACGTTGTTGATGATCTCCATGACCTCGGCACGGGTGATCTGGTTCTGCGGGCGGAACGTGCCGTCCTCATAGCCGCTGACCAGACCGAGCTTCGCCGCGCGGTTGATGTAGTCGCGCGCCCAGCTGTCGGAGATATCGGTGAAGGCGTCGTCCTCGACCTCCGGCGCATGGAAGAACAGCGCCGCGATCGTCGCGAACTCTGCGCGGGTGATGTACTGCTGCGGGCGGAATGTGCCGTCCTTGTAGCCGGCGAGGATGCCGCCGTTGGTGAGCGTGGCGACCTGACTGGTGTACCAGCTCTGGGCCGGGACATCCGAGTACGAGCACTTGGTGGTCCAGATCTCCTCACGGCCGTCATCTCTCAGGATGCGGTAGAAGATCGCGGCGACCTCGGCACGCGTGATCGGTCTGTTCGGTGCGACCGTACCGTCCGGATAACCGGCGATGTACGAGTCGTGGTTATCGCGCTCCAGCGGCGGAGGCGGCAGCTCGTTGTCCTCTGCGGAGAAGACGAACTTGATGTGCGCGGCCGCTTCCTGGAAGGCGTTGCCCATCGCGGGGTCGATCTCAACGGTCACGTCCAGCTTGACCGGGTCTGCCTTCGGGAAGACCTCGGCAACGAGGACGTCGCTCTTGAGTCCGTCGGCTGCGTCGAGCTGGTCGAAGAGGCTCGCGTTCTTGTTGGTTGCGAGCACCTTGCCGTCCTGCGACACGGTCATGTGGATGTGGCTGAGCACATCGTCGTACTTGATGGCGGTGCCCTCCTTGGCGGAGGTGTCGCCGTCGATCTCGGCGCGGAGGTAGACCTTCGCGCCCTGCGCGCCGTTGGCGCTGTCGGCCTTGACGCAGATGGTCTGCGTGAGGCTGTCGCCGGGCATGCAGTTGGAGAAGTTGGCAAACAGGTCCGTCGCCGAGCCCTTGCCGGTGTTGGTAAAGACAAAGCGCGCGTTGTTGCCGTCGTTGCCGTCATAGTAGGTGACGGTGGGGAGCTTTTCCTCGCCCGTCGCCCAGATGCCCAGCCCCGCGGCCAGCGCGACCACCAGCACGAGGGCGACGATCATGGTAAACTTTTTGTGTTTCATACCGCTGCCCTCCTTATGGTGTCGTGGTCGGCTGCGTCAGATAGCCGTTGCTGTCAACGCCCACGCCCCAGCTTTCTGTCACAGCCTTGCTCGGTGCGGCCTGAATGCTCTCGGCCAGCACCGTCACCTCGAGGTGATAACCCTCGGGTGCAGTGCCCTGCGTGATGGGCGTTTTCAGCAGGTTGGTCGTGACATTGTTCGGCTTTGCGTCGACCGGTCCGACCGGCTTGGTGTAGTAGTAGATGCCGCCCTGCTCGAACCAGTCGGCCGTGATGCTCGGCGTGATGTTCACCGGCTCGGCGGAGACATTGCCGTTCTCATCCACCCAGTTCATGACCAGCTTGACGCGGACATAGGACACGGCCGTTCCGGTGTTTTTGACGACGATGCTCTTTTTCTGGTTTCCATCCAATTCCTCGACGATGTCCGTTCCGGATTTGGCCGCCGTGAAGGTGTTCTCCACGGGGGCGGTGCTCGCCTTGAGCAGGGCGAACGTCGTGCCGACGGCCAGTGCGAAGATCAGGCACAGGGAGAGGATGAGCGCGGTCTTTCTCCCGCCTGAACCGTTAAAGATACGTTTCATATGTCATCCCTCCTGTTCAGTTTGTTTCCGGAGCCGGAATCTGCTCGATCTCGGTTGCGCTGACCCACTTGTTGATCACGTCGGCAATGCTCGTGAGCCAGTTGTGCGAATTGTAATGGTTGGTGACATCGACCGTGGCGCTGGGCGTCGTGCCGCTGAGCGTAGCCGTCTTGTTGTTGTCGCCAACGATGCTGTAGCTCCACGACCAGTTTGTATCCTCGGTGACCGTGTACGTGCCGACGGCCAGACCGGTGATAGTTTTGCTGTCGCCGTCCTTGAGCACGATGGTGGTCACGAGCTTACCGGTGCTGTCCTTGACATCGAACACGAACGTCTGGTTCGGGTTCGCGCCGTCGCCTGTGACGGCCTTGGAGATCGTCAGGCTGCAGGTGTTGACCGTGATGGTGAACGTAGCATCTTTAGAAACGCTCCCATACGTTCCACTTTGCGTAGGCGAAACCGTGCACGTCACCGTGTAGGTCGTGGTCTGCTCCGGGGCGACGGTGCCGCCGCTTGCCGCATCGCTCCACTCCCATATTCCGCTGCTGCTTCCGGCAGGAACCGTGTACGTGCCGACCGTTCCGCCGTTTTCATCCTTGACCGTGTAGGTCACGTTCACAAAAGCGTTATTTGTGCCGTCAAATGTGGCATTCTGGTGCACAAGCTCCTGCAAATTGGCAGAATCGCCAAGGTAGATCGTCTTGTCATCCGCCGCCGGCGTGATGCTTTTTACTTCCACGTCCTGCGTCGGCACATCGAACGCCTTGATCATGATTCCCTTCGCATAGATGCCGGACTGCCCATCATTCGTTGGCACCTGATTGCCGCCGAGGAAGCCAGCTTCCACAGAGGCATCAAACTCGATGATCAGTTTCTTTCCGAACGTGCCATCCGCCTTAGCGTTTGTGGAGACATAGTTCTGGTTGAAATCGAAGCCGGTCACATTGACCGCCCGCGTTGCCGGATCGATCGCTGCCGTCACCGAAGGATCGGCTGCGACCGGAGCCCCAAATGCGCTGCCGTTATAGGCCGCAGTGGAGAGACGAATAGCACCGGCATTTTGCGGCACCGTAAAGTATGGCGTCACGATGTCTTTGATGACCGTCTCGCTGCCAAGGTCAATATTGGCGCTGCCGATCGTCTGGCTGATGGAGGTAAAGATGTTATTCAACGCCGTCGAGTTGCTCGCCGTCATATAATAGCCGGTTTTGTCGCGGGTGAAGTTTCGCGTCACTTCCCAGCCGTAATAACTGGCGGAGAACCAGTGTTCATCTTTATAATCCTTTAACCCTATCTCCGAGGCAGCCTTGAAGTTGCTGGACACATAGTTCAAAAAGCGGTTCCCAGCCGGAACATCGATACCATTGCTTGTGTTCTTGTTGGCCCAATAACTCCCAACGCTTCCGTTCGAGTTTTTTGAGAACCCGGTGTTGCCATACAGCTGGTCAACGTTCGCCCCGGTGAAAATGCCAACCGTGTACACGGTCACACCGGCATCCTTCATCGACTTTGCGCTTGCAATAGCGCTGGTCGCAACCTTTGCATCGAAACCGGAATTGCCCGGCATGCCATCCGTGAACACGATCACGACCTTGCTGCTGTCGCGCGCGGAATCGACACTCGACAGAAGCCTCTGCGCATGGTTCAAGCCGTTTTGCGTCTGCGTGCCGCCCTTAGCCTGCAGCTGGTTAACCGCCGTTTTCAGTGTGGTCACATTTGCTCCGTTGGCATCATTGACCGCAGTCAGTTCTTTCACGACCTGAGAATAATTATAACGATATCTGCCATCCTGATACGTAGTATCGCCGACCGTGTTCGTGGAATCTCCCGCAAACTTAACGATCGCGATCCGGTGTTCCACGCCTTCATCCTTGGCTTTTGTTGCCACATTGTCAATGAAAGTATTGACGGCCTGCTTCATTGCGTACTGGCGAGTGTCCGTTTCCTTGTTCGTCGCTTCCCCGTTGAAATCGTCCGCCATCGAGCCGGACTGGTCGAGCACAAGGACAATGTCACAGGGCTTCGTTGTGGTGCTCGTCGTGACCGTGCCGGTCGTGTACGCTTCCAGATGCACCGTATAGCCGCCGTCGGCTTTCGGCGTAACCGTCTTAGTCAGCTCCAGACCATCATCCTGCGTCTCACCGGTATCGGCAAGCGACGGCGCGCGCGCGGCGCGGTAAGGAGACGTCTGCGGCCGCGTCACCACGAGCGGAAGAATCGGCCCCACCGCCGGAGACGACTGCGTGTCCTCGACCGTTCCTGCGGTCTCAGCCATATCCGCAGCCGAATCCACTGCCGCGCCCGCGCCCATGAACAGGCACAGGCTCAGGAGCAGGGCTGCACAGAGGACGAGCGAGAGAATGCGTTTTTTCATGGTTTCGTCCTCCTTTCTCAGGGCGTCGGGATCGGGTCGATCTGCGTGCTCGAGGTGCTCGCCTCGACCGCTCCGACGTGCTTCCATACATCTCTGACATCATTGGCGGCGTACTGCTCAAGGTTCGCCGTCTGCACGGCCTCCGCCGTTACATAGATGTGCACCGTGGAATTCTGGTATTCGTTGCCCATTTTGGTGCTGAACGTGACGCGGCTGAACAACTGCGTCGTGGCCGTCTTCGGATCGACCGCACCATTATAATAATAGTACCCGTCCGCTCCGGCGATCCAGTCGGTATCGTTCAGATCCAGCACCAGCAGGTGCTCGCTCGGGTCGAGCGGCATGCGCTCGCTGTCGGCGTTGAGGATCTCGGGCGTGATCTTCACGCGGGTGTAAAACGCACCCGTGCCGACATTCTCCACATACACCACTTTGTTCACGACGCTGCCGGGCATGACGCGCACGGTCGTGAACGGATTGCCGTTACCGTCCTCGTCGTGCAGCGCGAGCTTGACCGAGCCCATCGTGATGACGTTGTCCGCCGTGCCGACGGCCGAAAAGTACGCCCACGTACCGACCGCCAGCAGTGCCACTGCCAGGAGGAGCACCGTCGCGATGGTCCACTTCTTCTTCATGCACAAACCACCTTTCTCCTTGCCGGGGGTTATTCTGCGCTGTGCGCAGGGATTCTCTTCCGCGCCCGAAGGCGCGCCGGGACTGTTTCTGCGGGATTCTCTCTTTCAGTCTGCGCGCGGACAGCGGCAGTACCGCCGCCCGCGCCCGGATTGAAGCCGAGCCAGAGTCCCCGATGGGGGCGGCGATTTCGCCGCCCCTTTGGGGTCAAAATGTTGGGGAATTACTTGCCGTTGTTGTTATAAGCAGCAACAGCCTCATCCACCGTGTTAAAACCATCCGCCTGGATCGCGTAAGCGGTCACGATGACTTCCCAAGAAGCATTCGCAGAGATCGGATCGCCAGCGGGCAGGATGTACTGAGTGCCATCTTCATTCGTGGTCACGCGCCAATCCATGTAGACCTGAGCGAGGCAGGGCAGAGAGGTCTTGCCAGCGGGCAGGGTCTTTGCCATGGTCGTGCGGATCACAACGTACTCGATGCCACCGATTGTTTCAGTGCCAACATACTTGTAGTCGTTCCAGAGGCCGTCACCGACAGCAACCATCTTCGGGTCAGTAACATTGTGGTCTGCGTCGACAATGCCGTCGCTGGTGGCAAGCTTCCAGTAGTTACCGGCGTTGTACTCAACGTTGAAGCAGCCGTAGCTGTTCCAGTGCAGAGCGTTCTTGCTCTCGTTGGTGGGATATTCCTTGCTCACAAGATAGGCAGGAATCTTAAGCTCGACCCAAACCCAAGCATCATTCGCGCCCGTGTTCTTAACCGTAACGATCTTGGAAACGGCATTGCCGTCGTTGGACTTGCCGGGGACAAGGGTCTTGTTCTGTTCAAAGGCCTCAAGACCGTTTTCGCCCTTCTGCTGCTCATCCAGAGCAATCTTGACATTGCCCATGGTGAACGTATTGGTCGCGGACTTCGTATCGGTGAAGTACGCCAGCGTGCCGCCGACGACCAGCACCGCGACGAGCATGACTGCGATCGCAGCCATCAGAATGGTTTTCTTCTTCATAAGTAGCGTTCTCCTTTTCTATTTTTGTGTACAGCGCTCTGCACAAGGTGTTCAAGGGATCTGCTCAGGGAAAGCTGCGAGGGAGTTGCTTAAAAGCACCCGGCAAACGCGGCCGCAGCATCCGCAAAACCAGCGGACTGGCACAGATAACCATAGAACGTCAGGCTGGCAGTCGCATCCGAATTCACGTCAAAATCGTTAACCTCGACAAGGTTGCTCGCCAGAATGCTGGTCGCGGTGACATCTGCAGTCACTCTGTTGCCATCGTTCGTCTTGTAAACGTAAATCGCGCCGCCGTTCTTGCCCGTAACACCAGCAAGCTGCTCCCACGTATCGGCCACACTATAATTCAGAACGCTACTCGCGTCCGAAGCCACGACCTCAACATAAAGATAGCAGGAAGCGCCGGCTTTCAGGCCGGTGACCTTAACAAACGGGTCTTTTTCGATCTTCGTGCCGGGGAGCAGATTGTACTCATTGCCCGTCGCCTCTTCAGTGGTGACCTTGTAAGAATACTCGCCGGAAGTCTGCGCAACCGCCTTGTGCTCTTTCAGCGTCAACGCGCCGCCCTGATCAAACAGCTTGCCGACCGTGAACGTGTTCACAACCGGGCCGCTCTGCGCCGTCAGATACGCCCACGTCGCGCCAACCGCCAGCGCCACGACAAGCACGAGCGCGATGGCGATCGTCAAAGTTTTCTTCTTCATTTCGTGTTATCCTCCCTTACAAAAGCATCATGTTCCGAACTTACCATGTCCCAACAGCGTCCAACGTGCGCTGTCAGCGTTCATTGAGTTAATGCACGGAGATTTGAAAATATTTCATGCTCCCGTGAAAATGTTTAAATCCGACGGTTTTTGCCGCCATTTTCTGTGCATTTTGCCGCGTTTTCTGCCTCTGCTCGGCGCGCCGCATCGCGGGCATCGGCCTCAGCCGCCTTGCGCAGCATGTCCGGCAGGAACGCCAGAACGACGAGCACGATCGCGATCGCAATGGCCAGATACATCCCCGGCGGGTTCGAGACCCAGTGCGAGACATAGCCGAGATACGGGATGGTGAACACCGGGCGGCCGATGAGGTTCTTGAAATAGACAGGTGCGCCGTCGGGCGCGTCGTTCGCGTCTCCCTGCGTGTAGAAATGCTCGTTTTCCGCATCGATGGAGATCACGCGGTGTGTGACGACATCCAAGTCCTCATTGAGTACGAACGTGATCGCGTCACCGACCCGCACGTCCTCGGGCGCACAGGGCTTGACATAGATCAGCGAGCCGGTGTGATACGTCGGCTCCATGCTGCCGGACAGGACGCACATCGGCCGCAGACCGACCAGCCGCACACCCACCAGAAGCAGCGCCAGAATGACCACCAGCACCACCGCAGCGGTGGAGATGGCATTGCACACTTTCTGAACCTGTTTTGACATCTTCGTTCTTCCTTTCCCTTCGCGGGCATCCCCCCTGTTGATCCCGGCCGGAGGGCAGACCTCCGAAGCGCAGCCTGTCCGAACCGGAAACGCGCACGGCGGGGCGGGGCGGGAACGCTTCGGAGTTTCCCGCCCCACTTCAGCCGTCACGCTTACTAACCAAAAGGATACCACGTTTTATTGCACACCGATAGGGGTATTATACACAAACTTCCAGCGATATTTTTGTAAAAATCAAACATCTTTTCCTTTTGCTGTCCAAAAAGCCGTACAGTTATCCAACACCCATTGTACGTTTTGGCTGCGGGTGCGTCAAGTGCGGAGCGCGGGCGCGCGGGAATCTTACCTTTTCTTAAAACTGTCGCGGTTTTGCTTGTTTTTAGCGGGGAAACATGATAGGATAATTGCCGATTATGGATAGATAACAGGAAGGAGCTGCACGCATGGATACAAACGTGCTCGACTGGCTGGAAGTCACCGCCGCAGCCTGTCCGGACAAGCCCGCCTTTCTTGACGAGGACGGCGCGGTGACCTTTGCCGACGTGCGGCGCGAGGCGCGCATCATCGGCACGGCGGCGGCAAGGCTGCGCGCCGGACGCAAGGCGCCCATCGCCGTGATGAGCGGGCGCAACGCACACACCCCGGCCGTGTTTCTCGGCGCGGTATACGCCGGCTGCTGCTACGCGCCGATGGACGGGACGATGCCCGTGCACCGGCTCAACTCTATTTTAAATACGCTCGACACCGACCTGATGATCGTGCAGCGCGCGTTTTACGACAAGGCCAGGACGCTGGAATTCAGCGGCGAGATCCTCATCGCGGAGGACCTGCTCGAGGGCTGCGAGGACGCGGCGCTGCTGGCAGACTGCCGCGCGCGCGCGCGTGAGCTCGACCCGCTGTACATCATCTTCACCTCCGGCTCGACCGGTACGCCCAAGGGCGTCATCACGGCGCAGCACTCGCTCATGTGCTACATCGAGGACTACGCCGGCGTGATGGGCATCGTGCGCGAGGACATCCTCGGCAACCAGTCGCCGCTGGACTACATCGCCGCCGTGCGCGACATTTATCTGCCGCTGCGCTTCGGCGCGACGACGGCCATCATTCCGAAGGAACTTTTCATGTCGCCGGAGCGTCTGTTCGAATACATGAACGACAAGGGCGTGACGGCCGTGGGCTGGAGCGTCTCGGCGCTGACGGTGCCGGCCGCGCTGGGCGCGTTCGAGTGCAGCGTGCCGCAGCACCTGCGCAAGGTGTGCTTCTCCGGCTCGGTGATGCCGTGCAGCTGCCTGCGCCAGTGGCAGCTCGCGCTGCCGCAGGCGCGCTTCGTCAACCAGTACGGCCCGACGGAGGCGACCGCCTCGTGCACGTATTACGTCGTGCCCGGTCTGGTGGAGGACACCGACGTGCTGCCGATCGGCAAGCCGTATCCGCACTACGAGGTGTTTCTGCTCTCGGAGCAAAACGAGGCCGTGCCCGACGGCGAGATCGGCGAGATCTGCGTCAAGGGGCCCATCCTCGCGCTCGGCTACTACAACAGCCGCGAAAAGACCGCCGAGAGCTTCCTGCAAAACCCGCTCAACCGCGCGTATGACGAGCGCATCTACAAGACCGGCGACCTCGGGCACTTCGCGCCCGACGGCAACCTCATGTTCCACGGCCGCAAGGACCGGCAGGTCAAGCACCTCGGTCACCGCGTGGAGCTCGGCGAGATCGACCTCGCCGCGGCGAAGGTGTCCGGCGTGGAGGAGGCCTGCGCGCTCTACGATCAGGAGCACGAGCAGATCTGGCTGTTTTACACCGGCGCGGACGTGACCAAGCGCGACATCGCCGTGGCGCTGCGCGCCGACCTGCCGGGCTTTATGGTGCCGCGCAAGATTGAGCAGCTTGACGCCATGCCCCGGCTCGACAACGGCAAGACGGATATGCGCGCGCTGGCCGGGCGCATCGCTGACGCCCACCGATAATCGTTTACATTACTCACATTTCAGGAGGTATTTTATTATGGAACAGGAACTGATGGACATTCTGACCGATCTGCGCCCGGACGTGGATTTTGAGACCGAGACCGCGCTCATCGACGACCACATTCTCGAGTCGTTCGACATCGTGTCGCTCGTCGCGGCGCTCAACGACGCGTTCGACATCGAGATCGGCGCAAAGGATCTCGTGCCGGAGAACTTCAACTCCGCCAAGAGTCTGCTGGCCATGGTGCAGCGCCTGCAGGACGAGGACTGATGGACAGGACTGCTCTGAAAACGGCGGCCGCCGAATACGGCACGCCGCTGTATCTGTTTGATCTGGATGCTTTCACGGCGCGCGCTGAAAAAGTGCGCGCCGCGTTCGGCTCTCACGTGCAGCTTTGCTACTCCATGAAGGCAAACCCCTTCGTGCTGCGCGGCCTGCCGGACGTGTTCCGCTGGGTGGAGGTCTGCTCCCCGGGCGAGCTGACGATCTGCGAAAAGCTCGGCATCGCGCCCGAGCGCATCCTCTACTCCGGCGTGAACAAGGGCGCGGACGATGTCGCGCGCGCCGTCGCGCTGGGGGCAGACCTGCTCACGGCCGAGAGCACACTGCATTTTGATCTCATCTGCGCCGCCGCGGCCGCGCAGGGAAAGCACGTGCGCGTGCTGCCGCGCCTGACCGCCGGCAGCCAGTTCGGCATGGATCCCGCCGCGCTGGAGGAGCTCGTTGCGCGCCGCGCGGAGTTCCGGAACGTGACGATCGCGGGCATCCACTATTTTTCCGGCACGCAAAAGCGCAAGGGCGCCGTGATCGCAAAGGAGCTTGCGCATCTGGACGAATACCTCACGATGCTGCACGACAAGTACGGCTTCACGGCGCAGCACGTGGAATACGGTCCGGGGCTGAACGCCGAGTGCCTGCGCGACGATGCCGAGGCGCGCGACGGCGCGCTGCTCGACGCGGCGGCGGAGCATATCCGCGCCTTCGGCGAGAAGTATCCGCTGACGATCGAGATGGGGCGCTTTTTCGCCGCCCCCTGCGGCACGTTCCTCACCGGCGTGGCCGACGCCAAGTGCAACCTCGGCGTGAACTATGCCGTGTGCGACGGCGGTATGCATCAGGTGAAGTATGACGGTCAGCTCATGGGCATGCAGTCCCCGCCGCTGACGCTGCTGCGCGAGAGCGCGGACGCCGCCGAGCCGTGGATGCTCTGCGGCAGCCTGTGCACGACCGCGGACGTGCTGGTGCGCGAGGCGCAGCTGCCGCCCCTGCGCGTGGGCGACGTGATCGCCTTCGGACGCTGCGGCGCCTACTCCGTGACGGAGGGCGTGGCCGTGTTCCTCTCGCGTGACATGCCGCGCGTGGCGCTCTGCCGCGGCGGGGACTTCACGCTCGTGCGCGACCGGTTCGCGACCGACGTGCTCAACACCTGCCGGACGCCGGAGGACGAAGCATGACGCTGACATCGCTGCCGTTTTACCTGCTGGTGCTCGCACTGCTGGTGCTGTACTACCTCGTGCCGAAGCGGTTCCAGTGGGTGGTGCTGCTGATCGGCAGCTACGCGTTTTACGCGTTCGTGTGCCTGCGCTACATGGGCTTTATTGTCATCACAACGCTCACGACCTACTTCGGCGCCCGCGGCATGGACGCCATGACCGCGCGCATGGAGCAGACCGTCGCCGCGCACAAGCAGGACTGGGAGCGCGAGGAGCGCAAGGCGTACAAAAAGCGCTGCAAGTCCCGCCGCAAGGCGCTCATGATCGCCATCCTGCTGCTGAACTTCGGCATCCTCGCCGTGCTCAAATACTATAACTTCTTTGCCGAGTCCATGGAGGCGCTCTTCGCGTCCGTGGGGCTGACGGTCTCGCTCGGCCACATCGGGCTGCTGCTGCCGCTGGGCATCTCGTTTTACACGTTCCAGTCCATGGGCTATGTGCTCGATGTCTACCGCGAAAAAGTGCCCGCCGAGCGCAACGTCGGCAAGCTCGCGCTGTTCGTGTCCTTCTTCCCGCAGATCATTCAGGGCCCGATCGGCGTATACGACCAGCTGGCGCACCAGCTCTATGCCGAGCACAAGTATAACTTTGACAACATCCGCTTCGGCGCGCAGCTGATCCTCTGGGGCTTTTTCAAAAAGCTCGTCATCGCCGACCGCGCCGTGGGCATGATCCACACCGTCGCCGGGGCGTACACCGACTACGCCGGCACGTACGTGCTGCTGGCGGCGATCGTCTACGCGCTGCAGCTCTATGCCGACTTCTCCGGCGGCATCGACATCTCGCGCGGCGTGGCGCAGATGTTCGGCATCACCATGGGCGAAAACTTCCGCCGTCCGTATTTCTCGCGCACGCTCACCGAGTACTGGCACCGCTGGCACATCTCGCTCGGCGACTGGCTGCGCAACTACCTGTTCTATCCGCTGTCGATCTCAAAGGCGTTTCTCAACTGGGGCCGCCACGCCAAGCAGCACCTCGGCAACCACATCGGCAAGGTCCTGCCGACGGCCGTGGCCTCGCTGATCACGTTTCTCATCATCGGCATCTGGCACGGGGCGAGCTGGAAATACGTCGCCTTCGGCTTCTGGAACGGCATGGTCATCCTCGTGTCCACGCTGCTGCAGCCGGTATCGGACAAGGTCGTCGCTGCGCTGCATATCGAGCGAAAAAGCGCGTGGTATCAGGTGTTTTCCATGCTGCGCACATTCGTGGTCGTGCTCATCGGCTATTACTTTGACATCGCCGACGGGTTTCGCGCCGCGATGGGCATGATGTTAAAATCCGTGACCGACCTGCACCTGTCGCAGCTGCGGCCGGGCGCCGTGCTCGAGGCCCTGCCGCTGACGCGGTATGACTGGGCCGTGCTGCTGTTCGGCACGGTCGTGATCTTCACCGCCTCCGTCATTCAGGAGCGCTCGCAGCGCACCATCCGCGAGATCCTCGACGAGAAGTGTCTCGCCCTGCGCTGGGCCGTGCTGCTTGCCGGCATCTTCGCCGTCGTGCTCATGGGCGTTTACGGCCCCGGCGTGCAGGCATCCGAATTCGTGTATATGCAGTTTTAAGCTATGACAAAACGACCGATCTCCAAATCCCGCACAGCGGTGCGCGCGCTCATTTTCGTGCTCATCGCTGCGCTGGGCATCGGGCTCATCTCCCCGATGCTCGTCGCGAATAACGACTGGGACAAGCGCCACGTGCACGGCTTCTTCCTCGAGCCGGAGGACAGCCTTGACGTGGTGCTCATCGGCGCGAGCCAGCTCTATACCGGCTACAGCGCCCCGCTCGCGTGGCAGCAGTACGGCTACACGAGCTATCCGCTGACGGTCTCAAACATCCCGGCACGGCTCTACGGCTCCCTGCTCACGGAGGCCGTGGATCGCCAGCATCCGAAGCTGATCGTCGTGGACATCGACGGCTTCATCAACGACGAGAACCCGGAAACGCTGGAGGCCAACCTCCGCAAGTGGATCGACAATATCCCCTGGTCGCGCAACCGGCTCGAGACCATCCGCACCTGTGTGCCGCGAGAGCTGCAGACCTCGTTTTACTTCAACATCGCAAAATACCATGCCAACTGGTACCAGGTGGGAAAATGGGTGCCGGTGCAGCGGCGTCTGCACATCATGGACGAGACCGGCTGCTCGCTGACCAAGGGCGTGGAGACGGTGTGCAAGTCCCTGTCTGCGGATTTTGAGCCCGATGTCCGGCCGCTGACGCTCAGCGCGGCGAACGAACAGTATCTGCGCGCGTTCTGCGCGCAGGCGCAGAGTCTCGGCGTGCAGACGCTCTTTCTGCGCACGCCGCACCGCACGCAGACGACCGACCCCGGCGTCTTTGACGACGTGGCCGCCGTCGTGGGCGAATACGGCTACGACCTGCTCGACCTGCACGACGCGTTTGACACCATCGGTCTTGACCGCTGCGCGGATTTTATCGACTCCGACCACCTCAACACCGCCGGCATGGAGATCTTCACCGCGTGGCTCGGGCAGTATCTCACCGCGCATTATGACCTGACGGGCACGTACAGCGCCGAGCTCACCGCCATGTGGGACCGCTGCGCCGCCTTCGTGACGCAGACGCTGCCGCTGTGCAAGGAGCTGGCCGCTGCGAACACGGAGCAGAATCTCAACGAGTTTTCGCCGCAATTTTCCGCGTGGCGCTAACACAGCATGTGGAGAACATCAATGAATCCAAAACAACACGCAAAAAGAAATACCGTCCTGCGCGTCATCGCGTTTCTGCTCATCGTGGCGCTGGTCTACGGCGCGCTCACGCGGCTGCTGACCGTCAACAACGCCACCGAGCAGCAGTACATCCGCAGCTTCTATCTGGAGCCGAAAAACTCGCTCGACGTCATGATCCTCGGCGCGAGCGAGACGTTCACGGACTACTGCGCGCCGCTGGCATGGCAGCACGCCGGGTTTACAAGTTACCCGCTGGCCGTGTCGGCCGCACAGGGGACCATGTACCCCTCCATGCTGCGTGAGGCCGCCAAGCGGCAGAGCCCCGCGGTCTACGTGGTCGAGGTCAACGGCTTTCTCTACACGGAGGACGAGCGCAAGGAGCTCGGCAAGGCCGCAACGCGCGAATGGCTCGACACGCTGCCGCTCTCACGCAACAAGGTGCAGGCCATTCACGAGTGCGTACAGGACAAGCGCCTGTCGTGCTATGTACCGCTGCTCAAATACCACGACAACTGGAGAAAGCGGGACCTCATCCGCAATTCGCTGTCACTGCAGCAGCAGGCGCGCGACGCGGGCTACTCGTACACCAAGCCGTTTCTGTCCATCTCCATGTTCCTCACGGAGACGGATGAGATCCCCGTGCGCCAGCAATCGCTCGACGATTTCAACGAGCAGAGCCTGCGCACCTTCTGCGAGACGGCCAGGGCACAGGGAATCAAAAACGTGCTCTTTGCCCGCTTCCCGCACCGCACCGTCATTGAAAACTATGACGCCGTGTTTGCCGAGCTGGAGGCGGTCGTGCACGAGTACGGGTATGATTTTGCGAACTTCGACACGCAGATGGACGCCATCGGCCTCGACCCGCTCAATGATTTCGCCAACGCCGAGCATCTGAACATTTTCGGCGCGGAGAAATTCACGCCCTACCTCGCCGACTATCTCGCGCAGCACTACGACTTGAACACCGCGCACAGTCAGGCCGTCACCGATGAATGGACGCGCTGCGCCGCATTCACGCAGCAGATGCTGCCCGTGTGCGAGGACAACACCCGGCGCTACACGTGCGAGAAGCTCGACGAATTCTCGCCCGCATTCGCAGACTGCCGCTGAATAAAGCAAGTCTGCCGCTGAATAAAGCAAAACGCAGCCCCCTTCGAGACGCTCGAAGGGGGCTGCGTTTTTTGTTGCTTTACCGGCCGGTGCTGCCGAAGCCGCCCGCGCCGCGGTCAGTTTCGTCGAGCGTGTCCGCGTCCGAAAATTCCGCCGCGAGAAACGGCAGGATCACAAGCTGGGCGATGCGGTCGCCAGGGGCGACGGTGCGCGGTGCGTCCGTGTCATTGTGCAGCGCGACGGTGCACTCGCCGCGGTAGTCCGCGTCAATGACGCCGACGCAGTTTGCCGGGCGCAGCCCCTGCCTGGACGCAAGGCCGCTGCGCGCGAACACGCCGCCGAAATACCCCGCCGGAATGGCGAGGGCAAGCCCCGTGCCGATCATGGCCGTCGTGTGCGGCGCGATCGTGACGCTCTGCCCGTCCGCCGGGCAGGCGTAGAGATCATAGCCCGCCGCGTCCGCGCTGCCGCGCCGCGGGGTGACGGCGCCGGGGCGCAGCTTCTGGATCTTCACTTCCATCCGTTCATGCCCTCCCAGAGTACGATGTGCCCCGCCGCGCGGGTGCGGTTCATGTCAATGATGCGCTGGTTTTCCGAGCCGCGAAAGCGCAGGCTGAGGTTGCGCTGTGCGTCCACATAGCGCCCGTCGACGAGGATGTCGATGAGCGAGAGCATCTCGTCCGTGACCTCGCAGCGCGGGTGCGCGCCGTCAACGGTGAGCTCCTTGTCGAGCTCGAAGCCCGAAAACGCCCAGATGTCCTTATCCGGGTAGCGCTCGCGCACCCGGTGCAGAAACGGCACGAGCGCGCGCTGATTCTCCGGCTCGAACGGGTCGCCGCCGAGCAGCGTCAGGCCGCGGATGAAGGGCTTTTCCAGCTCGTTGAAGATGATCTGCTCGGCCGCCGCGTCAAACGGCTGGCCGTAGTGAAAGTCCCATGTCTGCGGCTGGAAGCAGTTGTAGCAGTGATTCGTGCAGCCGGAGACGAACAGCGTCACGCGCACGCCGACGCCGTTGGCAATGTCACAGGTCTTGATCTGACCGTAATTCATAGCAATTCCTCACAAACAGCGGGCGCGCCGCTTCAGACACGCCCGCCGGGTATTTTTTCTCTGCGCGCCGCCTTACAGGTGCAGCACGCGCTCCTTGATCTCCTGCGTGCGGCCCTGGTTCCAGAACTGCGTGCCGATGTAACCGCAGGTGCGGCGGGCGACGTTCATCTTGTCCTGATCCGTGTTGCCGCAGTTCGGGCAGCGCCAGATGAGCTTGCCGTCGTGCTCGACGATCTCGATCTCGCCGTCAAAGCCGCAGACCTGGCAGTAGTCGCTCTTGGTGTTGAGCTCGGCGTACATGATGTTGTCGTAGATAAACTTCATCACCTCGAGCACCGCCGGGATATTGTTCTGCATGTTCGGCACCTCGACGTAGCTGATCGCGCCGCCGGGAGAGAGCGCCTGGAACTTCGACTCGAAGGCGAGCTTGCTGAACGCGTCGATGTTCTCCGTCACGTGGATGTGGTAGCTGTTGGTGATGTAGCCCTTGTCCGTGACGCCGGGGATGATGCCGAAGCGCTTTTGCAGACACTTGGCGAACTTGTACGTCGTGGACTCCAGCGGCGTGCCGTAGAGGCTGAAGTCGATGTTGTGCATCTGCTTCCACTGCTTGCAGGCGTCGTTCATATGCTGCATCACCTCGAGCGCGAACGGCGTCGCCGAGGGGTCGGTGTGGGACTTGCCGGTCATGTACTTGACGCACTCATACAGTCCCGCGTAGCCGAGGGAGATGGTCGAGTAGCCGCCGTAGAGGAGCTTGTCGATCGGCTCGCCCTTTTTCAGGCGGGCCAGCGCGCCGTACTGCCACAGGATGGGCGCGGCGTCCGAGAGCGTGCCCTTGAGCCGCTCGTGGCGGCACATGAGCGCGCGGTGGCACAGCTCCAGCCGCTCGTCAAAGATCTTCCAGAACTTCTCCATGTTGCCGCCGGAGGACAGCGCCACGTCCGGCAGGTTGATGGTCACGACGCCCTGATTGAAGCGGCCGTAGTACTTCGGCTTGCCGTTTTCGTCGACATACGGCGTCAGGAAGCTGCGGCAGCCCATACAGGTGTAGCAGTGGCCCTCGCCGTTTTTGTCCACCTTGAGCTCGAGCATCTTCTTCTCGGAGATGTAGTCCGGCACCATGCGCTTGGCGGTGCAGCGGGCGGCCAGCTCCGTGAGATACCAGTAGGGCGAATCCTCGTGGATGTTCGCCTCCTCGAGCACGTAGATGAGCTTCGGGAACGCCGGCGTGACCCACACGCCCTTCTCGTTTTTCACGCCCTGATAGCGCTGGCGCAGCGTCTCCTCGATGATCATGGCGAGGTCGTGGCGCTCCTGCTCGTTTTTCGCCTCGCCGAGGTACATGAACACCGTCACGAACGGCGCCTGACCGTTCGTGGTCAGCAGCGTGACGACCTGATACTGGATCGTCTGCACGCCGCGGCGGATCTCCTCGCGGACGCGGTTTTCGACCAGCTCGGCCAGCTTCTCCTCGCCCGGATGTGCGTCGATGGCCTGCATCTCGGCCGCGACCTCGCGGCGGATGCGCTCGCGGCTGACCTGCACGAACGGCGCCAGATGCGTCAGCGAGATCGACTGCCCGCCGTACTGGTTGGAGGCGACCTGCGCGATGATCTGGGTCGCGATGTTGCACGCGGTCGAGAAGCTGTGCGGCCGCTCGATGAGCGTTCCGGTGATGACGGTGCCGTTTTCGAGCATGTCCTCCAGATTCACAAGGTCGCAGTTGTGCATATGCTGCGCGTAATAGTCGGCGTCGTGGAAGTGGATGATGCCCTCCTCGTGCGCCTCGACGATGTCCTTCGGCAGCAGGATGCGGTTGGTGATGTCGCGGCTGACCTCGCCCGCCATGTAGTCACGCTGCGTGCTGTTGACGATCGGGTTCTTGTTGGAGTTTTCCTGCTTGGCCTCCTCGTTGTTGCACTCGATCAGGCTCAGGATGCGGTCGTCGGTCGTGTTGGCGCGGCGCACCAGGCTGCGGGTATAGCGGTAGGTGATGTAGGCCTTGGCGACCTCGAACGCGCCGTGCGCCATGATCTGCTTTTCGACCATGTCCTGAATTTCTTCCACGGCGGCGCTGCGGCCGAGCTCCTGACAGGCGAGCTCCACGCTCTCGGCGATGCGCTGGATCTGGCGCGGCGTCATGCGCGCGCCCTCCTCGACGGCGGCGTTGGCCTTCGTGACGGCCATGATGATCTTCGAGATATCAAAGGTCGCCTCTGCACCGTTTCGCTTGATGATCTTCATTTTCTATTTCTCCCCCTCGTAATCGAAAACACAATATCTTGTGCGGAAAACCGCTTTATTTTGTATTGAGAGCGGGTATATCGTACAATATCTTGTGTCTTATGTCAACACATATTTTCATTTTGCTTGTGCAAAACACACACGACCGGCCCGGCTTCAGGCCGCAAAAATGCGCCGCCCGCAGGCGGCGCAAGGCTTTTGCGGATCGCCGGAGCGAGCCGCAAAGCGTTGCCGTCAGGCAGTTTCGTAGCCGTTTGGGTTCTGGGTCTGCCAGCGCCAGCTGTCGCGGCACATATCCTCGAGCGAGTAGTCCGCGCGCCAGCCGAGGATGCGCGCGCTCTTGTCCGGGCAGGCGTACACCGTCGGCAGGTCGCCCGCGCGGCGCGGCGCGATGCGGTAGGGCACGTGCACGTGGTTGGCCGCTTCAAAGGCGTGCACCATTTCGAGCACGCTGTAGCCCCGGCCGGTGCCGAGGTTAAAAATGCTCTCGCCCGTGTGCGCCGCCATGTAGGCGATGGCCGAGACATGGCCGCGCGCAAGATCCATAACGTGGATATAGTCACGCACGCCGGTGCCGTCGGGCGTGTCATAGTCGTCGCCGAACACGTTCAGGCACTCCAGCCGGCCGATGGCCGTCTGCGAGATGTAGGGCATGAGGTTGTTCGGCACGCCGCGCGGATCCTCGCCGATGAGGCCGCTCGGGTGCGCACCGATGGGGTTGAAGTAGCGCAGCAGCACGACCGACCAGCTCGGGTCGGCCACCACACAGTCGCGCAGGATCTGCTCGCAGACGTACTTCGTCCAGCCGTAGGGATTCGTGCAGCTGCCGGTGCGGGACGTCTCGTAGAGCGGCATATCGTTGTCGCCGGAGTACACCGTCGCCGACGACGAGAAGATGATCTGCTTGACCCCGTGGTCGCGCATTGCCTCGCAGAGCGTGACGGTCGAGCCGAGGTTGTTGTCGTAATATTCCAGCGGCATATGTACCGACTCGCCCACAGCCTTGAGGCCGGCAAAATGGATGACGCAGTCGATCTTCTGCTCGGTAAAAATGCGGTCGAGTCCGGCGCGGTCGCGCACGTCCATCTGATAGAACTTCAGGGGCTTGCCCGTGATCTGCTCGACCCGTCTGCCCGCCTCCGCGCTGCTGTTGACGAGATTGTCCACCACGACGACATCCATGCCCTGCTCGAGCAGCTCCACGCACGTGTGGCTGCCGATGTAGCCCATGCCGCCGGTCACCAATACGGTCATGCGCCGTACCTCCCTCTTGCTTGCGGTATCGCAGGATTGCGTACTTTTTTATTTTACATCAGAACGCCGCGAAGTTCAACGGTTTTCCTTTGCCAGAGTTTTGCCATGCGCGTGAATTTCCTGTCAATCCCTGATTTTACAGATTTCAGGCGATTTTTCTTGACTTTTCATCCCAGCTGGGCTAAACTGCAACTACCATAGTGCAGTTGGGATGACTGCGTACGCATTGTTTTTTGTCCATTTGCGATCTGACCCATCTCTTTTTTATCAATTCTTTTCTCTTTTATCTGATCTCTATTTACCGCGTTATCTACCATTGTTCTCCGCGATCGGCACGTTCATCCCGTCTTCGGATCAGGGCGCACCTGCGGCGTACAGGGCGCGCAATGGCTGCACGCATAGCGAAAGACCTCCGGGCGTACCCGGAGGTCTTTTTTTGCTGCTTTCGGGGGGGCTTTCAGCTCTCCATCTGCTTGCCGAGAAAGCCGGCGACCGCCTGCGCGAGCTTGCGCTCGGTTTCTCCGGCGGGGGCGCCGCCGCGCGCGGCGGCAAACAGCACGCAGCCGAGCACGTCGCCCTCGGAGAGGATGGGCGCGGCCACGGCCACGGCGTAGCGCTCGTCGGTCTCGGTGACCGGCAGCGTGCAGGTATCGGCTGCATATTGGCCGCGCGCGGTCATGAGCTCCTCAAGCTCGCGGCTGACGCGCCGCTCGAGCAGCTCCCGCTTGCCGCCGCCGGCCACGGCGATGACGGTGTCGCGGTCGCACACGGCGGCGATCGCGCCGGTAGTCTTGTGCAGCGCATCGCAGATCTGCACGGCGAACTCGGACAGCTCGCCCATCGGGGAATACTTTTTAAAAATGACCTGCCCGTCGGTGTCGGTGTAGATCTCCAGCGGGTCGCCCTCGCGGATACGCATGGTGCGGCGGATCTCCTTGGGGATGACCACGCGGCCGAGGTCGTCGATCCGGCGCACGATTCCGGTTGCCTTCATATTCTGAAAACTCCTTTGCTCTGTTTTGCGTTTCGGCAACCCTATTTTCTGCAAATTCCGGTAATCTATGCAGGCCGTGCCGCGCAAGGGTGCATACGCGCCATTTCCGCCGCCTTGTACGCGCAGCAGACTGCAGCCGCTTTGTCAAAAAGCATTACTTTTTGACAGTCTCAAAAAAGCCCGGCCGGTTTCCCGGTCGGGCTCTGGGACATATGGGTCTGACGGCTCAGAACTGGATCTCCTTGCCGTTTTTGCGCCACTGCTTGAACTCCGCGACGGCGGTGAACAGCGCGTCGGACGAGGAGTTGATGGCAGTTTCGAGCGAGTCCTGAATGACGCCGATGATGAAACCGACGCCGACGACCTGCATGGCAACATCGTTGGAGATGCCGAACAGGGAGCAGGCCATGGGGATGAGCAGCAGCGAGCCGCCCGCAACGCCGGACGCGCCGCACGCGCCGAGCGCCGCCATGACCGACAGGATGATCGCGACGGGCAGCTGCACGGTGATGCCGAGCGTATGCACCGCGGCGAGCGCCATGATCGTGATCGTGACGGCGGCGCCGGCCATGTTGATGGTCGCGCCGAGCGGGATGGACACGGAGTAGAACTCCTTATCCAGACCGAGGCTCTCGCACAGGGACATGTTCACGGGGATGTTCGCGGCGGACGAGCGCGTGAAGAAGGCGGTCACGCCGCTCTCCTTGAGGCATTTGAACACCAGCGGATATGGGTTCTTGCGCATGGCGACAAAGGCCATGACGGGGTTGACGACGAGCGCCGAGAACAGCATGCAGCCCACGAGCAGGAGCAGCAGCTTGCCGTACTCGGTGAAGATGGCCAGACCGCTCGTGGACACGGCCGTGAACACGAGGCCAAGGATGCCGAAGGGGGCGAGATTGATCACGAAGCGCACCGCCTTCGTGACGGCCTCGGAGGCGTCGGCGAGGAAGCGCTTGGTCGAATCCGCAGCGCCCTTGAACGCGAAGCCGAGCACGATGGCCCAGAACAGGATGCCGAGGAAGTTGCCGCTGACGATCGAGCCGATGGGGTTGGAGACGATGTTGGTCAGCAGGTTCGTGAAGATCTCCGCGAAGCTCTCAGGTGCGCTGTCGGAGACGGCATCGGTCAGCGTGATGGTCACGGGGAAGAGGTAGCTTGCAGCCACGGCGATGACGGCCGCGAGAAACGTGGACACGAGGTAGAGCACGATGACGGTGCCGAACTGCTTGCCCATTTTCTCCTTGGACTGGGCGAGCGCGCTGATGATGAGCACGAACACGAGCAGCGGGGCGATCGCCTTGAGCGCGCCGACGAACAGTTTGCCGAGGATACCGATGCCGGGAGCAGTCACGGCGGCGTTAGGGATCAGCAGGGCGAGCGCCGTGCCGATGGCCATGCCGATGACGATGCGCAGCACGAGGCTGACGCTGTTGTAGGCTTTGACGAGTTTCATTTCTTTCTTCTTCTCTTTTCTTTTCCTGTTTTTGCGAGCGAGTCGCTTTAGCAGTTTAGCAAACAGCCGCAGCGATGTCAACAGCAAAGGACGCAGGCGCAAGCATAAAAGATGACAAATCCTCAAAATATGGTTTCCCGGTCGGATGCGCGATGCGGAGCATTATTTTATCTGTTGATCACTTGAATACCCGATACACACATGATACAATCTGTCAAAACCTGAATTTATGAACAGCCGGCTGCGCACGGACAGGGTCACATTAAAAATGAATGCATGGATTTGAAAAAGCCGGCCGTTGGTCCTGCATAGGGTTCTGTGCGTATGCGATGTGAGAGGAGATCTTATGAACAATATAATAAAGAGGGATGTGCTCGGGAGGACGATCGAGGCACGGCTTACATGGCAAGGGAAAGACCTGCTTGTCACCGTGACCGGCGGGGACGCCGCACATATCGGCAGTGTTTCGGTGTGCCGGATGTGCAGCGGCGAGCCCCGGATCGAGAAAATTCTTCTGCCGGCACATCGCGACGATGTCATTGGCGACAAATTTGCGCAGGCGCTGGCGCAAAGACTGAACACGACCGTATGTGTGGTGGGCGGGATTCATTTTGACGGCGTGTCCAAACAGGACATAGCAGAGATCGTGCAGGCAAGTGACGAAATGCTTGTGCGCATATTGGAGTCTTTTGATTGACAAAACGGCGGAAAGACGACAATAATAGAGCGAAACGGGAGCCTCAGAAAGACAGAGAGCCTGTTTCGCTCCTTTTCTTTTTCTCATTTGGTCGGATCGCTCGTCTTTTACTGTGCAAATAGCACGAAATTTTTTTCTCGGATTGTGTAAAAAGCAGAAAACTGCACAACCACCGTTTTGACAGCGAAAACGGCGGAAATGCCCCACAATGCCAATCGGCACTATGATATGCTTTTAACACAAGGAGAAATAGCCCAGGCGAAAACCAAATAAAAAAGAAAAAGGAGAGATTTATGGAATGAAAAACGATAAGGTCAAAAAATGGCTATGCCTCGTCCTGATCTTCGGCGGCTTCTTCATTCTGCGCAACTTCGTTCCCAGCGGACTGGATCAGGCCGGCTGGGACGGCTTCCTGGTTCTGTTCGTTGCAGTTCTGCTGTGGCTGACAGAGGCAGTCCCCATGGCTGTTACAGCGGTGTTTGTGCTGTTTTTCGGCGCATGGGTCGGCTTTGAAAAAGAGGCCAACATCCTCGCAAACTTCGCTTCTACCGGCCCGTTCTTTCTGCTTGCGGCGATGGTCATCGGCCAGATCTTTACCAAGGTTGGCCTTGGCCGCAGAATTTCACTTTACGTTTTGCCGATGTTCGGGAATAAAGCCAAGGCGGTGCTGCTGGCAGTCATGATGGGCACCTGCGTCGTCTCCATGTTCCTTGCGGACATTCCCACCGCGCTGGTGTTCTTCGGCCTGTGCGCGCCCATCCTTGAGCAGAACGGCTGTGAGCCGGGCAAGTCCAAATTCGGCAAGGCCATCATGCTTGGTATTCCGGTCGGCGCTGCCATCGGCGGCATCGGCACACCCGCAGGCAGCGGCATGAACGCCGTGACCATGTCCCTGCTCAAGAACATCTGCGGCGTTGAGATCAGCTTTGGCCAGTGGTCTCTCGTCGGCGTGCCGGTGGCATTGGTCAGCATCGTGCTTGCATGGCTCATTCTCTGCTGGCTGTGCAAGCCCGAGATCGATATCGTAAAAGGGCTTGACTCTCTGAAAGAGGACCGCAAGAATGTGGGCCCGCTCAAGGGCGACGAGCTGAAGTTTACGATCGTTTTTGCAATCATGGTCGTACTGTGGTTCATCCCCAAGCAGACCGGTATTGATATGTACATGACTGCATGGGGCGGCATCTTTATCATGTCCCTGCCCGGCATGAATCTGGTCAACTGGAAAGAGGCCAGCACCAAGATCGACTGGTCTGCGTTCCTGATCTGCGGCGCTGCCACTGCGCTCGCAACCGTTGTTGCAAACCTCGGCACCGGCGCCTGGCTCAGCGGCATCCTCTCGAACCTCTTCCTGTCCAAGGTCGCTGGTATGGGCCTTGTCGTGCTGCTCCTTGTGATCAATGTCATGATGGCCGTTGGCCATTATCCGATGCCTCAGGGCGTCTCTCTGGCCGGTCTTTGCCTGCCCGTTGTCGGCGCGCTGGCTGTCAACCTCGGCCTCAATCCGATCGTTGTCTGCCTGCCCGTCTGCATGTCCACCAGCATGCTGCTGCTCGTCCCGATCGATCCGACCTGCTTTACCACCTACTCCGGCGGTTACTGGAAGATCAAGGACATGATGAGTTCCGGCATTCTCATCACCATTGGCTACATTCTTGTTTCCTCGCTCTGGACTGCAGTGATTGCCGCTACCGGCGCGCTCGGCTGACAGCATTCTCTAACCGATCCTTCCGCCGGGCGTCCAGCCGCCCGGCGGAAGAAATAAAAAGTGAAGGGACAAACAGATATGGCGATACTTGACGAAGCGGATTACAGGATCCTGGACATCCTCCAGAAGGACGGAAGGATCACGTTCTCAGATCTGGCAGATCAGGTGAATCTGTCGCGTTCAGCCGTGCGCGAACGCATCAAAAACATGCAGGACAGCGGCATTATCCGCGGCTTCACGGCAATCATCGATGCAAAGGCTTACGAGAAGTTTGCGAGTGTCTATATGGACATCGAAGCGGAACCGATGAAGATCAACGATGTTGCCAAGGAGCTCATGAAGCTCAACGAGATCGCAATTGTCTCCCAGCACACCGGCTCTACCGGGCTGCATGTGCATGCATACATCGACAGCGTTGACAAGGTGTCAAAATATCTGGAAGAAAATATATATACGATAGATGGCGTCAGAGGTGTGCATTTTGAGCTTCTCGTACACCAGTACAAGACGACCGCCTATCTTGCAAGATATTCAGAATAAGACCAAAGGCATCCACAACTAAAGGAGGAACTACTGTTATGTGGGAATTCAGATTCTATTCCCGCGGCGGTCAGGGCGCAGTCACTGCGGCAAAGATCCTGACCAATGCCGCCATTATTGAAGGTAAGTTTGCTCAGGCAATCCCCTCGTATGGGCAGGAACGCAAGGGCGCGCCGATCCACACCTACGGCCGCATCTCTGATGAGCCCATTGAGGTGAAGAGCTATGTCTATCGCCCGAACTGCGTCATCTGCTTTGACACCAGTCTCGAAGATGTCGGCATTGATATCACGGAGGGCATCCGCCCCGGATGCACCCTCGTCGTCAACTCTCCCGTGCCGGTGTACGAGGACGTTTTTGCCAAGGTCTGCAACATTGACGCGGACAAGCTGACGCATGAGATCCTCGGCGAGGTTCCGCCCAATGTGGCAATGCTCGGCGCGCTGGTAAAGGCGACGGGCTGTGTCTCTATTGAAAGCCTTCTGCAGGCAATCAAAATCAAAATTCCGGGAAAGGCGGGTGAAAATAATGCAAAAGCTTGTGCAGCAGCGTATGAAAATGCTTGAGGGCATGCCTCGGCTGATCGGCCCCATGTCCGTAAAAATCTCCGATGTGCCCACCGGCACATGGCGCTATCATCGTCCGGTCATCCGCCACGATGACTGCGTTAAGTGCGGCATCTGCGCGGAATACTGCCCGTGCGGCGTTATTGAAAAAATCGACAACAAGATGGTCATCGATTATACATACTGCAAGGGCTGCGGCATCTGCACCGCCGAGTGCCCGAAAAAAGCCATCGATTTTGTGCTGGAAGCCGACTGTGTAAAGGAGGGCAAATAATTATGGGTGTTATCAAGGCTCTTGACGGCAACGCCGCTATTGCCCACGGCGTTATGCGCTCCAAGGTTCAGCTCGTCGCCGCATATCCGATCACGCCGCAGACGCCGATCGTCGAGACCATTGCGTCTCTGATCGACAAGAAGGAGTATGCAGCAACCTATATCACCGCCGAGTCTGAGCACTCCGCGATCAGCGCTGTGGTCGGTGCCGCCTCCACCGGCGTGCGCACCTTCACCGCCAGCGCATCCCACGGTCTGGCGCTCATGCACGAGCTGACCGGCACTTGCTCCGCATCCAGGCTGCCCGCGGTCATGGCGGTCGTCAGCCGCGCCATCCCCGGTCCCATGGCACTTTGGTGCGACCACTCCGATATCATGACGCAGCGCGATCAGGGCTGGATCCAGATCTTCGCAAAAGACCCCCAGGAGGCGCTTGATTTCACAATGATCGCCTACCGCGTCAGTGAGGACGAGCGCGTGCTCATCCCGACCATGGTCGACATCGACGGCTTTTTCTGCTCGCACCTGACCGAGCCTGTCAATGTCCCGACCGAGGAGGAGGCAGAGCGCTTCGTAAAAGAATTCAAGCCCGTGAACGCACATCTGGATACCGATCTGCCCTATGCCATGAACAACCTGACCTCCCCCGCGATCTTCACGGAGATCAAGCGCTCTCAGGATCTCGGCATGCGCGCCGCCGCAGGTGTGATGGATGAGCGCTTCGAGGAATTCGGCGAGCTGTTCGGCAGAAAGTACGGCCGCATCATGTGCGACCACGTTGAGGGCGCAGACACCGTCGTCCTGTGCATGGGCTCCATGTCCGGCACCGTGAAGCACGTCGTCAAGGAAATGCGCGCAGCAGGCCGCAAGGTCGGCATCTGCCGCGTGGTCGCATTCCGTCCCTTCCCGGCGAAAGAAGTTGCCGAGGCTCTCAAGGGCGTAAAGAACATCGCCGTCATCGACCGCGTTTCCGCAATGGGCAGCTTTGGCCCGCTCTATGAGGAAGTGCTCGCTGCCATGAATTACGGCGGCATCAAGGCAAACGCATACAGCTTCGTCGCCGGCCTCGGCGGACGCGACATCTGGGAGCAGACAGTCGAGAACGTCATCGACAAGGCGGAGGAGCTGGGCGCAAAGCAGGCCCCCTGCGAGGCGCCGATCTGGATCGATCTCAAGGAAGAGGAGGTAGTGTACAATGCCTGAACTTGATCTCGTAAGCAAAGGAATGACTACCTGCCAGGGCTGCGCGATGGAGCTCATCGCGAGATCCGCTCTGGAGGTGCTCGGCCCCAAGACCATCACCATGACGCCGCCGAGCTGCTCGGCAATCATCACCGGCAACGGTGACGAGACCGGCTGGGGCATCCCCTGCGTGCAGACTGTTCTGATGAGCCTGCCCGCTTTTGCCTCCGGCGTGTCCGAGGCGCTGAAGATCCAGGGCAAGAACGACGTCAACGTTATGGGTTACGCCGGCGATGGCGGCACGTTTGATATCGGCTTCCAGGCGCTGTCCGGCGCGATCGAGCGCGGTCACAAGGCAATTTATATCTGCTGCAACAACGAGGCATATATGAACACCGGCGGACAGCGTTCCAGTGCGACCACGCTCGGTGCAACCACCAAAACCACGCCGACCGGCAAGAAGGAAGTCAGCAAGAATATCGACTTCATGCTTCTGCACACGCCCCTGGTATATCAGGCCACCGCATCTGTCGGCGACATCAAGGACTTCAAGCGCAAGGTCGCTAAGGCCGCGACGAAGGACGGCCCGTGCTTCATCCACGTCATGAGCCCCTGCCCCTCCGGCTGGAAATTCCCGACCGATCAGACCATTCAGATCGCGAAAAAGGCCATTAAGAGCGGCATGTGGCTGCTCTGGGAGCGTGAAGGCGGCAAGATCACCATCAACCGCAAGCCCACGGATTTTGACGCGATTCCTGAGTATCTGCACAGCCAGCACCGCTTTGATCGCCTTACGGACGAGCTTACCGAGCGCATTATCAGCGACGCGAAGGCGCGCTATGATACGCTGCTCAAGCTTTCCGAGATCGAAATCGTATAAAACAGTATCCCATGGGCGCAGGCTGCCGCTGAAAGCAGCCTGCGCCTGATTTGCTAACAGCAGGAGGTCAAAAATGGCAAAGATAATTACAGCTGCTGAAGCTGCCGACCTGATCCGGGACGGAATGACGCTTGGCGTCAGCGGCTTCGGTGCTTTTGCGTCTCCGGACTATGTGATGGAGGCGATGAGCCGCAAGTTCAAAGAGCAAAACACCCCGCGCGACCTGACGATCGTTTCCGGCGTTGCGCCCGGCGATTTTGTTGAGGATGGCTGCGGACTGTCCAAAATCAAGGACGAGGGCATCATCAAGACGCTGATCGCCTCCCATCTGCGCATGTCCCCGGCGATCGGCAGGGCGTGCAGTGAAAACAAAATTGCCGCTTTCTCCATGCCGCTCGGCGTGTACGGCCAGCTTATGAACGCCATCGGCAGCAAGCGCCCCGGCATCATTACCCACGTCGGTCTCAACACCTATGCCGATCCCCGTCAGGACGGCTGCAAGATGAACGCGCTTGCAAAGGCCGACGGCAGAGAGCTGGTGGAGCTCATCCACGTTTCCGGGAAGGACTACCTTTTCTACAAAGCATTCCACATTGATGCCTGCATCCTTCATGCGAGCTATGCGGACACCGAGGGCAACATCTCCCTCCAGAACGAGCCGGTTCACGGCGATTTGCTGGAGCTGGCGCTGGCGGTGCACAACAATGGCGGCATCGTCATCGTGGAGGTCAACTCTATCTGCGAGGCGGGCGCGCTGGACCCGCGGCATGTACTGATCCACAAGTCCTGTGTGGACTATATCGTGAAGGCCGAGGGCGAGAGCAATGTTGCGCTTGCGTATCATCCCGAGATGGTTGGTGATATCCGCGGACTCGCGGGCGATGTTGCGCCGCTGCCCTTTGGCTATAAGAAGGTCATCGCCAGAAGAGCTGCCATGGAGCTCAAACAGGGCGCGCTTGTGAATCTCGGCATCGGCATTCCCGCCAGCGTTGCGAACGTCGCGAACGAGGAAGGCCTCAGCCGGGATGTCACGCTCTCGCTTGAGACGGGCGTTTTCGGCGGTGTGCCGCTGGACGGTCCGCTGTTCGGCGCGGCCGTGAATCCGGACTCCATTTCCCGCTCTGCGGATACATTCAGTCTCTACGATGGCGGCGGTCTTGACATGACCGTGCTCGGCTGCGCAGAAGTGGACGCGACCGGCAACGTCAATGTTTCCAAGTTCTCCGGCCGCTGCGTCGGCCCCGGCGGTTTTGTCAATATCTCGCAGAACACCCCGAAGATCTGCTTTGCCTTTGCCTTCAACTCCGGTAAGTGCGACATTGGTATCGAGGACGGCAAGCTGGTTATCCGCCGCGATGGGAGACCCGGCAAGTTTATCCCCAAGTGTGACCATATCACCTTCTCCTCGCAGTTTGCGCAGGATACCCATCAGGAGGTCCTGTTCATAACCGAACGCGCGGTGTTCCGTCTGGTCGACCGCAGGATGATCCTCACCGAGATCGCCCCCGGCGTTGACCTCCGGAAGGACATCCTTGACCAGATGGGCTTCGTGCCCGAGATTTCCCCCGAGCTCAAGTGCATGGATGAGCGGCTGTTCCGGCCGGAAAAAATGGAGCTTGCGTTCTGACATGAAGAAGATCATCGTTGGTATCAGCGCCGCAGACGGCGTGCAGATCGGCGTCAGGCTTCTGACGCTGCTGCGAGAGATCCCGGATGTGGAGACCCATCTGGTTATGAGCCGCAATGCAGACACGAACCTCCGACTTGAGCTGGACATGGGCCGCGCGGCGGCGGAAGCACTGGCCGATGTCTGCTATCCGCCGGAGGATCTGGCGGCGGCGATATCCAGCGGATCGTTTTATACCGACGGCATGATCGTCGCGCCGTGCAGCATGAAAACACTCTCTGCCATTGCAAACGGTTATTCCGACTCGCTGCTGATCCGTGCGGCGGACGTATGCATCAAGGAGTGCCGCAAGGTGGTCCTGATGCCGCGCGAAATGCCGCTCAGCCGGATCCACCTGCGCAATATGAGCCTTGCGGCGGAGGCCGGGTGCGTCATCGTTCCGCCAATGCTGACCTTTTATAACGGCAGCAAAAGCGTAGACGACATGATAAACCACGCGCTCGGCAAGGCGCTTATGCAGTTTGGCATTGTGCCGCCCGGATTTCAGAGCTGGCGCGGCGGCCGTCTTTCAAAGGAGGACAAATAAGAATGGATCTGAAAGATTGCCTCAAAAAAATGGACGCGGCCGGCAGGCTCGCGCATGTGCACACCGAAGTGGATGCGGTGCATGAGCTGTCCGGCGTAGCTGCGAAGCTCGACGGCGGCAAGGCGGTCGTGTTCGAGCACGTGAAGGGCTATGATTATCCGGTATCCACTGGCATGTGGTGGAACCGCGAAAACGTTGCCGCGATTTTTGACCGCAGCGTGGATGCGCTTCCGGCTCTGTTTGCCGCGGCTGTCGGCTCGCTGCATCAAAACCCCGTGGCGCCCGTCGTCGTTGATGATGCGCCTGCGCAGCAGGTCACGATGCCGGAGGTCGACCTCGGGCGCATCCCGGTGCCGACGCATGCGCTCAAAGACGGCGGCCCCTATTTTTCCAACTGCATCATCGTCGCCAAGGACCCGGACACCGGCGTCCGAAACACGTCGATACACCGTCTGATGGTCACAGGCAAGGACCGCCTCGGCCTGCTGATGGACATGGGCCGGCATCTGAGAAATTATTATGAGCGTGCGGAGGCGAAGGGCGAGCCGCTGGAGATCACCATCAACAACGGCCTGCATCCGGCATATTTCGTCGCGGCGACCACGCCGAGCTCCGCTGCTCCCATCGATGTGGATGAGCTTGCAGTCGCGTCCTATCTGCTGGGCGAGCCGGCACGACTGTGCCGCAGTAAGACGGTTTCCGTCGAGGGACTTGCGGATGCACAGATGATCATGGAGGCTGAGATCCTCCCGTATGTGCGCGAACCGGAAGGCCCGTTCGGCGAGGTCAGCGGCTACTATGCCGCCCGCGATGATCGCTGGGTCGTGCATGTCAAAGCGATCACCATGCAGACCGCCCCCGTGATCCATATGCTGCATCCCGGCCGCGAGGTCTGGATCGGTCAGGGGCTGAGTGTGGAGTCGAATCTGTTCCAGACGATCAGCAAGCAGGTGCCGGGGCTGAAGAAAGTGTACATGACGCCCGGCGGCAGCCATTATCATGTTCTTCTCCAAATCGATCCACCCAACAACGGTATGGCGAAAAATGCGATCCTTGCAGCATTCGCGGCGTTCCCCGATCTGCAAATGGTCACCGCCGTCAACAGTGATATCGATATATATGACCCCGAGCAGATCGAGCGTGCGATGGTCACGCGCTGCGACCCGGCCAAGGATATCATCATCATTCCCGGGGCGTTCGGACATGAGCTGAACCCTGTCGTCAAGGACAACCTTGCGGCAAAGATGGGCTTCGACTGTACGTATCCCGTGCCGAAGCCGGAATCCTATACGCTCGTGAGCTTTCAGGACGTCGATATCGGCAAGTATGATATCGGGTAGCTTCCTGGAATCTGGCGCTTGCCTCGGCAAGCCCTCTGCTTCTGCAGCGCAATATCTCCGCATCGTCTGATGGCGAATCGACGGTTGTCTGCTGCGGGAAGGCTTTGATCGGCAGGCCAATACCGTTCCCGGATTGCTTTTACAATAAAATGAGCGCAGGAATATTCCTGCGCTCATTTCAGTCTGTCAAAGAACACAGCCTTAGATTAAGGCGGAGCTGTTCCGGCTCCATGCTGCTAACTTTTTCAGATTTTCTATTTTCCTCAGCGGGTGATCCTTTGGTACAAGCGGATCTATATCCACCATTACCACGTCTCGTCGGTTATCACAAAGCCGCTCCTCGCAAAAGAGCGGCCGCACAGATCTCCGGGCAAGATCCGCCGCGGCGGCGTCAGCGCTCGGACAGCGTAAAAAGCGGCCGCTCGCCCCCGAGCGCGTGCGAAAGGTGCTGCGCCAGCGCCTGACGGACGCGGGCATAGTTGGCGCGGCTGAGCGGGACGGTCACGCCGCTGCGCAGCACGACACACGTGCGCCGCAGCTCCTTGACATAGCTGAGATTGACCAGAAAGCTGCAGTGCGTCTGCACAAACTCCGCGGGATCGAGCCGCCCATAGATCTCGTTGAGCTTTTCCGAGCACGTCACGGTGCGCGTCGTCATGACGATCTTCGTCTGGCGCTGCGCGTGCTCGCAGTACAGGATCTCGCGCATGGACAGCACATGGCGCGTCGCGCGCGAGCCCACGATCAGGCAGGGCCCAAGCTCCCCGCCGCACGGACGCAGCACAAAGCGCAGGGCGGCGCTCAGGCGCGTCTCCATCTCGAGCTTGCAGACAAAGTAATCCGGGTCGCACTCGAACACGTCCAGCGCCGCCAGCGGATCTGCCGACAGGAAGATCAGCTTCGTCTGTGGGCTCGTGAGGCGCAGATCCCGGAAAAAGCGCAAATACTGCTCCCGCGTCTGCCGGTCGGAAATATCCGCTAGCACAACGTCGTAGTACGCACATCCGCCGTCGGACGTCATCGACTCCGGCGCGTAGAATTCATCCACACACGCGCGCACCCCATTGGCGTCTAGCTCCCGGCAGAGGATCTCTCTCGCCGTGTGCCGCCAGATCGTGCTGGGGTCCACGATACATATGTTCAATACTTCGGCCACTTGTGATCTCTCTCCCTCTCACGGAGCAGCGCGCCGCGCGCTCCGTTCCTTCATGGAAGAAATATAGCATTTCGGCCGCGAATTTACATGCGCTCTGCACAATCGGCATATTTCCGCGCAGAAATAACACATTTTTGCGCGCCGAAGCAAAAGGCTCCGGCGGCGAAATGCCGTGAGAGCCCCGACAAATGAAAAGGGCTCCGGCCGAAGCCGGAGCCTTTTCGGATCCATATCTGCAATTACACGTGCGCGGGTACGGCAGGTACACCCGCAGCGGCCGCACGGAGCAGGAGCGTAACGGTGTAGGTATCGTTTTCGCACGTGTGCCGGAAGCTGCCGTCATACTTCTCAGCGAGGCCGCTGAGCACGCGAAAGCCCACCCCGCGCTCCAGCTCCGGGATGCGCCGGGGCTTTTTGCCCTGCGGCTGCCGGGGGCGGACGGGGTTCGACTCCTGAATGACCACGTAGCCCTTGTCCATGTGCGCGCGCAGCGTGATCTGCGTGTCCGGAATGCCGCTGCAGGCCTCAAGCGCATTATCGAGCAGGTTGCCGAAGGCGACGATGAGGTCGGTGTTCGACACCGGCAGCTCCACCGGCAGCGACACATCCGCCTGCACGGGGATACCCTTTGCCTGCGCATCCTGCACCCGGGTATACAAAAACGCGTCCACGACCGGGTTGCGGCAGGCGCCGAGGCGGGAGCTGTACGTCTGCGCCGGCAGCAGCTGCTCGGAATACTCCGAGGCGGCCTGCAGGTTGCCCGCCTCCAGGAGCGCATGGATGGTGTTCAGATGGTGGGCGATGTCGTGGCGCATGGCGCGGATCTGCTCGTACTGCGCGGTGAGGTCGCGGTAGTGCGCGAGCTGCGCGTCAAGCTGGCGCTCCAGCAGCTCGTTTTCCACCTCAAGCTGCACGCGCTGCTCGGTGCGGACCATGGTGCGGTAGAGCAGGATATCGGACACCAGAAACAGCACCGACATGATCAGCTGCATGGGGATGTACTCATACCGCGGCGGCGTGAACATGAGCGTCACGAGCGACGCCTCGCAGACCATCTGCGTGATCGGAAACGCGGAAAAGACCAGCAGCTGCCGGCCGGAGAGGTTGTTTTTCGAGCGCGTGAAGATGAGGCTGATGAGCATCAGCCCGAGCCCCAGCACCGGCAGAAACGTCACGCCGTAGATGACCGCGCGCGGGTCTGCCCAGACGGAGATGTCGTCGTTCGCCTTCAAATCGATCATCAGCGGCGTGAACATCATCTCCATGAGCAGCGAGCCCGCAAGCTCCGCCGCGACCGCGAGCAGCTTTCGCCCCGGCGTGCCGCGAAAGAGCAAAAACGCCATCGCCAGCGAACACACCGGGAACATCAGCGCGCGCAACTGCCCCACCGTAGTCAGCAGCAGCGTCGCCGCCATATATGCCGCGCCGATGAGCGCGGCGAGCAGCACCGTCACCCAGACGCGAAAGCGCGGCCCGTCGAGCACACGCCACAAAAAGGCCGCCCACATCACGATCGCGCAGGCGTTGAAAAACAGGTCGGCGACATAGCCGTTATATGTCACAGTGTTGTTCCCTCCTTATCCGGCGCGCAGCGAGAGCGTGACGGTGTAGGTATCGTTTTCGCACGTGTGCCGGAAGCTGCCATCATACTTCTTAGCGAGGCTGCCGAGCACGCGAAAGCCCACGCCGCGCTCCAGCTCCGGGATGCGCCGGGGCTTCTTGCCCTGCGGCTGCCGGGGACGGACGGGGTTCGACTCCTGAATGACGAGATAGCCCTTGTCCATGTGCGCGCGCAGCGTGATCTGCGCGTCCGGGATGCCGCTGCAGGCTTCGAGCGCATTGTCGAGCAGGTTGCCGAAGGCGACGATGAGGTCGGTGTTCGACACCGGCAGCTCCACCGGCAGCGACACGTCCGCCCGCACCGGGACGCCGCGCAGCCCGGCCTCCTGCGTGCGCGTGTACAAAAACGCGTCCACGACCGGGTTGCGGCAGGCACCGAGGCGGGAGCTGTACGTCTGCGCCGGCAGCAGCTGCTCGGAATACGCCGAGGCGGCCTGCAGGTTGCCCGCCTGCAGGAGCGCATTGATGGTGTTCAGATGGTGCGAAATGTCATGGCGCATGGCGCGGATCTGCTCGTACTGCGCGGTGAGATCGCCGTAGTGCGCGAGCTGCGCATCGAGCTGCGACTCCAGCAGCTCGTTTTCCACCTCGAGCTGCACGCGCTGCTCGGTGCGCACCATGGTGCGAAAGAGCAGCGAGTCGGACACCAGAAACAGCGCCGTCACGACCAGCAGCACCGACGTGTACTCATACCGCGGCGGATAGAAGATGAGCGCCTGAATGGCGGCGGAGCAGAGGATCTGCGTGACCGGAAAGACGGAGAAAACCAGCAGCTGCCGGCCGGAGAGGTTATTCCGCGCGCGCAGAAACGGCAGGCTGACCACCAGCAGCACCAGCGCCAGAAACAGCAGGAACACCCCGCCGTACAGCGCCGCGTGCGGGTCTGCCCAGACGGAATAGTGCGCGTCCATCCGAAAGTCCGCCGCGCGCATGGTGGCGGCGGAAAACAGCATCTCCACCAGCACCGACGCAGTCAGCTCCGCCGCGACCGCGAGCAGCTTTCGCCCCGGCTTGCCGTAAAAGAGCAGAAACGCCAGCGCCAGCGCCCCCGCCGGATACAGCAGCAGGCGCAGCGCGCTGCCCGCCGTCGTCAGCAGCAGCACCGGCAGCAGGTAGGCGGCATCGATCACGAGCGTGAGCAGCGCCGTGCCCCACCACGAAAAGCGCGGCCCGTCGAGCACGCGCCACAAAAACACGCACCACGCCGCCACGACGCCGGTGTTGAACAAAAAGTCCGCCCAGAAACCGTTATACGCCATCGGCTGCGCCCTCCGGTACATCCAGCCGCGCGGTGCGTCCGGCCAGCAGCCGGAAAAACGCCTCGCGCGCATCCTTGCGATACGAGCGGCTGATGGGCACGCGCGTGCCGTCGCTCAGGCAGAAGGTCTCGTGCTCCATGCCAACGATCGCCCGGCAGTTGACCCAGAAGCTCTGGTGGCAGCGGATGAACTCCGCCGCAACATCGCCCGCAAGCAGGGCCTGCGGGCTCTGCGTCGTCTCGAGATCGCCGTCGGTGGTGTGCACGAGCATCTTGTGCAGCGAGCGCTCAAGATACAGCACCATGTCGAGCCCGACGCGCTGATAGCTGCCGCCGCGCCGGAGCGTGAGCGTTTTCTCGGTCGAGAGCGCGCCCAGCGCCTTGCGCAGCGCGACCGGCAGGCGCGCCGCCTCGTCCGACTTGAGCACGTAATAGATGTGCTCGGCCTCATACGCGTCCATGAGATAGCCCGCATAGCTCGACAGGAAGATCACGCGGCAGGCGGGCGCGAGACGGTTGATCTCCTTGGCGAGGGAGATGCCGTCCATGTCGTCCATGCAGATGTCCAGCACGGCGATGTCCGGCCGGTAACCGTCCTCGGCAAGCATAGCCAGCATGGCGGGTGCATTTTCAAATGTTTTGAGCTGATGCGGCGTGTCCCCCAGCGCCGCGCGCAGGATATCCACGGTCTGCCTCAGGCAGACGGCCTCATCATCACACACTGCAAGTTGAAGCATCGGTTTGACTCCTTGTCCGGATTTGCAGAAAAAGTCATGGAAGATACCGTTATTGTATACCAGAAACAAGAATGTTGCAAGTAGACGGCAAAAAATGACCGCGCAGCGCCCAAGCTTGACATCGGCGCGTGAAAGGATTAAGGTGGACAAAAGCATCCGCCGCAGCTGCGGCCGCGCGCATCGGAAAGGGAAAAGCTCCATGTCTGCATGGAGCCCATTTTAGAAGTGAAAGGAATGAGGTTATGGAGCTTTATACGAACGCCAGATTCATCTCCTGCGAAAAGGAAAACCGCATTTACACCGCGATGGCGGTAAAGGGCGGTCACATCGTGTGGCTCGGCGATGAAAGCAGCATCCCTCCGCGCTACGGCAAGGCAAAACGGGTCGATCTCGGCGGCGCGACGGTAACGCCCGCGTTCGGCGACACGCATATGCATTTCGGCTCGCTGTGCGTTTTTGAGAACACGTTCTATCTCATGGATGTCAAAGATTTTGCCGAAGCAAAGGCGGCGGTCAGGCGCTATGCCGACAGTCACCGGAAAAACAAGGTGCTCATGGGCTACGGCTGCACCGCGAACACCGTTGCCGAGCATCGGCTGCCCGAAAAGCGCGATCTTGACGACTGGACGGAGCGTCCGCTCATGGTCATGAAGTACGACGGTCATGCTGCCGTGTGCAACAGCGCAATGCTGGCACTGCTGTCGGATAAGGTGAAATCCGATCCCGGCTGCAATACCGAGACCGGATGGCTGTACCAGTCGGCGTTTTATAACGGCGTGAACGAGGCGACGGCGTATATCCCCACGATGGATATTATACGCGGTCTCTCCGGAGGCGCGGAGTACCTTGCGTCGGTCGGCATCGGGCTCGTGCACACCGTTGAGGGCGTGGGCTTTGCAAACGATCTGGATATAGACATGATAAAAATACTCGCGCCCGGCCTGCCGCAGGCGTTCCGCATATTCTTCCAGACCATGGACCTCAAGGCCGTGAAAAAGCACGGCTTCAAGCGCGTCGGCGGCTGCTTCAAGCTTGCCCTCGACGGCTGCTTCGGCTCAGAGGACGCGGCGCTCAAGGAGCCGTACGCGAACGATCCGAACAACTACGGCGTTTTGAATTATCCGCAGGAGCGCGTGAACGAGTTCGCCATCGGCGCAAACCGCGAGGGCTGGCAGATAACCATGCACGCCATAGGCGATGCGGCGGTGGAGCAGTGCATAACGGCATATGAGGCGGCTTATGCCGATAAGCCGTGGGACGATGCGCGCCATGTGATGATCCATGTCTGCCTTGCAAGCGAGGAGCAGCTAAAGCGCGCGGCAAAGATAAAGCTGTGCATAGCCGCGCAGTCGCCGTTTATCTATTGGAAGCAGGAGCCGGACGCGTATCTGTGCTCGGTGCTCGGCAGAGAGCGCACTGACAGACTGAACGCGCTGGGAACGATGCACCGCCTCGGACTTGTCGTAGGCGACGGCTCCGACGGACCGTGCACGCGTCCAAAGCCCCTGTACGGTATGGCGTGCTCCGTAAATCATCCCAATCCGGACGAGCGCATATCGCGTCTCGACGCGCTGCGCATGATAACGGCAAATCCCGCGTATATGAGCCATGAGGAGAATAAACGCGGCACGCTTGCACCCGGTATGATTGCCGATTTCGTCGTTCTCGGCGATGATCCGCTCACCGCGGAGGATATAGCGGGCATCGAGGTCAAGGCACTCTATCTGCACGGCAAGAAGCATGTTGCAAAAAAGATAGGCGTCGCCGGACTTCTGGCTCGGGCGATCATAAAACGGATCACCCAAAGAGAATACATATGACAAAAAAGGCTCCCCCGGAATTCCGGGGGAGCCTTTGCGTTATTTCCGATCAGACCTCGATGAGCTCGTAGTGCGTCGTGCCGAGGCCGATGGCCTCGCCGTGCTCGACGGCGGCGCGCCAGTCGGTGTCCGGATGCGCGGCGGCGAAGTGGTCGTGCGGATGGTCATGCGCGTGCGCGATGACGCTGTTGGGATTGGCCGGCTGCGCATTGATCTTGTCGGCGCAGGCGGTATCGAGCGCCACGGGGTCGAAGGACGCAAACATACCCACGTTCGGCACCATGGCCACGTCGTTGAACGCCTCACAGTCGCAGCTGGGCGACACGTCGAGCGCGAGCGCGATGTGGAACGACGGACGGCCGTCGACGACGGCCTTGGCATACTCGGCGATCTTGCAGTTGAGCACCTCGTTGGCGATGTCGAAGTCCGGGTGGATGGCGTGCATCGGGCAGACGCTGATGCAGCGGGCACAGCCGGTGCACTTATACTTCAGGATGGTGCACTTGCCGTTTTCGATGTGCGGGCCGTTGTGCGCGCAGTTTTCGATGCACTTGCCGCAGCCGATGCACTTATCCTGATCGACGACGGGCTTGCCGGAGCTGTGCATCTCCTCCTTGCCGGCGCGCGAGCCGCAGCCCATGCCGATGTTCTTGAGCGCGCCGCCGAAGCCGGCGGCCGGGTGGCCCTTGGCATGCGTGAGCGAGATGAAGATGTCGGCGTCCATGATGGCGCGGCCGATCTTCGCCGCGCGCAGATACTTGCCGCCGCGGATGGGCACGAGGTCGTAATCGTCGCCCTTGAGCCCGTCGGCAATGATGCACTGGGCGCCGGTGGTCATGGGCGAATAGCCGTTGAGCATGGCGCTGTCGAGATGATCGAGCGCGTTGGCGCGGCCGCCGACATAGAGCGTGTTGCAGTCGGTGAGAAACGGCTTGCCGCCGAGCGCGCGCACATAGTCGCACACGACGCGCGCCCAGTTCGGGCGCAGATAGGCCATGTTGCCCGGCTCACCGAAGTGGAGCTTGACGGCGACGTACTTGTCCTTGAAATCGATCTGCTCAAAGCCGGCGGCCTTCATGAGCCGGCGCAGCTTTTCGAGCGTGCTGATCTCGTCCGTGCGCAGATCGGAAAAATATACTTTTGCAGGTTCCATAGGAAACACCTCCGAAGTCTGATTTCTTTCTCATTCCCGGCGGGGATGCCCCACCTATTTTATTCTACTGTGCTTACGGGGCACTGTCAACCGCAAAAAGCGCCGGACGCCCGCAGGCATCCGGCGCTGTGTTCGCGCAGAGCCGTGTCCGCGCCGGAGACGGCCGGACGCGGACACGGGGATATGCAGTTCCTCCGGGCTGACGGTAAGTGAGGAGATCGGTTTGAGATCGCAAAAACAGAATGAAAGAAGGGCAGAAAATTCATGCCTTGGTAATTGATAGGTAAGTTCAGAATGCAGCCCGGCGGAAACGGAGGCGGTGATCAGGCGTTGACGCCGTTGCGGATGGCCTTGACCTTGTCGTACTCGCCGTTGACGTAGTACAGGGCGTTGTCCATCGAGAGCTTTGCCACGAGGTAGTTGGACGTGTCGGAGTAATAACCGCTGTGCGGCGTGAGCAGCACGTCGTCGCGGCCGACGAGCGGGCAGGTATCCAGATCGGGGTCCTCGCTCTCGACCATGTCGAGCGCGGCGCCGCGGATGTAGCCGTTATCGAGCGCCCAGACGAGATCCTCGTCGCAGATCAGCGGACCGCGGCCCTCGTTGACGATGATGGGGTGCTTTTTGCACTTCATGAACGCTTCCTTGTTGAACATGTGGTAGTTCTCGTCGGTGAGGTTCATGTGCAGGCTCAGCACGTCGGACTCGGCGAGCAGGGTGTCGAAATCGACAAGCTTGACACCGAGGTTCTCGGCAATGGCGGGCGGCAGGAACGGGTCGTAGGCGATGACCTCCATGTCGAACGCCAGCGCCTTGCGCGCGACGGACTGGCCGATGCGGCCGAGACCGGCGATGCCCATGACCTGACCGGCGATGCGCTTGAGACCCGGCACGACCTGATAGTCCCAGACGTGGTCCTGCTGGACGCTGCGGTCATACTGACGGATGCCGCGCTGGAGGTTGAGCATAAGCGCCATGGCGCTCTCGGCGGTCTCCTGCGTGCAGTAGTCGAGGATGGAGCAGACGGCGATGCCCTTCTCGCGCGCATAGTCGAGATCGGCCTCGTTGTAGCCCGTGGACTGGAAGGAGATGACCTTGCAGTGATCCATGGCGTCGATCTCCTTTTTGCCGAAGTGGACGTAGCCGTCGATGATGATGTCGGCGTCCTTGATCTCGGCGTAAAACGCATCGTTATTCTCGGCGTGCTCGTCGAACACGGCGATCGCCAGCTCCGCACCCTCGGGGAGGCAGGAACGCTCGATGCTGATGTCTCTGTCTTTGGTATAAGGTACTTCGGCCAGAACGATTTTCATAGTAAGTTCTCCTTTTTCATTACTGAATGGCGCCGCTGTGCTTCATGGCGGCGATCTCCGTGTCGGTATAACCGAGGTCGTGGAAGATGCTGTCCGTATCGGCGCCGAGGCAGCCGGCGGACGTGTAGGGGCGCATGGCGTACTCCGAGAACTGCATCGGCGGGCACGGCATCATGACCTCGAGGTCATCCTTGAAGGCGACCTTGCGCACATAGCCGTTGGCGATGGCCTGCTCGTCGGTGCTCACATCGCGGATGGAGCGCATACGCTCGCAGGAGACGTTGTTTTCCGAGAGGAAGGCTTCCCACTCGGCGACGGGCTTCGTCTTGAAAATGGCGTTGAGCCGCGTGACGACCTCGACGACAAAGTCGGTCTCGTGCAGCGCCTCCAGACTGGCGGCGCGGGGATCGTCGACCAGCTCCGGCATGCCGAAGAGGTTTGCAAACTTCGGCAGCTCGCGGCGGTATTCGTTGTCGAACACGCCGATCCACTTTCCGTCGCTGCACTCGTAGAAGTGGCAGAACGGATCGGACGGGCGCATGGGGTCGTTCGGACGGTCGCCGCCGAACTGCGGCTGGTGCGACACGACGCCGATGGCGTTGCACCAGATGCCGCTGGCAAACAGCGACGTGCTCACAAACGTGCCCATGCCGGTGCTCTTTTTGCCGATGAGCGCCATGAGGATGCCCGACAGGAAGGCCGAGCTCGTGGCCATGTCGCCGAAGGCGTAGGTGGGCGTGAACGGGAACGAGCCGGGCGCCTGCCAGTCGGCCATCGGGCCGCTGCGCAGCCAGAACGCCGTGCTGTCAAAGCCGGGCTTGGCGGCATCGGGGCCCTTGGGACCGAAGCCGGAGAAGTGCGCGTACACAAGGCCGGGGTAGGCTGCGTGCAGCGTCTCGTAATCGAGACCCAGACGGCCCAGTGACGGCAGGCGGACGTTCGTGAGGAACACGTCGGCCGTCTCGAGCAGCTTGAGCATGGCCGCCTTGCCGTCCGGATTTTTCAGATCGATGCTCGTCAGGCGCTTGCCGCTGTTCTGGATGGTGAACAGCGGGTTTTTATCGTCCTCGCACACGACCATCTCGAACTCACCGGCGCGGCGCATCTCGTCGCCGATCTTGGTTTCTACTTTGATGACTTCCGCGCCGAACGCGCACAGCACGCGCGACGCGGTCGGGGCGGCGACGACCGTCGCCAGCTCCACAACGCGAATCCCCTCGAGGGGCATCTTCTTCTTTTGCTCCATAGTGACGTAAACTCCTATCTTGGGATGGGGGTTATGCTGCTCAGCGCGCGGCGTAGAATCGCTCGGCCTGCTCCTGCTCCTCCGGGGTCTGGCGGTGCGTCAGACAGATGACGACATACAGCACGGCCGAAACGCCGAAGCTCGGCCAGAGCGCATCGATCGAGAACAGCGGCAGCGCGCTGACCTTGCCGCCGATGAACCAGACGACGGCGATGATCGTCGCCGAGAGCATGGACGCGAACGCGCCCGCAGAGCACGACTTCTTCCAGAAGAACGCGCCGATCGTCGGCAGGAACAGCCCCGCCGAGTTGATGGTAAACGTGATGAGCAGGATGTTCATGATATCCTGCGTGAACCACCCGAACACCGCGCCGAGCACACCCACGAACAGCGACGCGGCAAGGCCGACGCGCATCAGGGTCTTTTCCGACGCCTCGGGATGGAAATAGCGCTGGTAAATGTCCTTGGTCAGGCTGGCAGAGCCCGTGAGCACCGAGATGTCCGCCGTGGACATGATGGCGCTGAGCACGCCGATGAGCACAAGGCCCTTGAGCCCGTGCGGGAAGAGCTCGACCACGAGCGCCGCGATGACATTGTTGGACGATGCCAGATCGGGCAGGATGAGCTTTCCGGCCATACCGAGGAAGGTGCTCGCCCCGGCGATGATGAGCACGAGCACGGCCGCATAGATCGTGCCGGTGCGCGCAGTCCTGGCGTCCTTGGCCGCGATGCAGCGGGTGTAGCTGTCCATGCTCGTGAAAAACGACATGACCGTGGACAGACCCAGTGCGATGATCGTCGGCCAGCCCCACGCGCCGAGGTCGAAATAGCCTGCCGGCAGGTCGGTGACAAGGTTCGCGCCCATTTTGTGCAGCTGCGAGCCGACCAGCGGCACCGCCAGAAACACCACGCCGAGCAGCAGCAGCGCCATCTGCACGATGTCGGTATACGTCACGGCGAGCAGGCCGCCCGTCGAGACATAAAACACGATGACCACGGCCGCAAGGACATAGCACAGCCCGAGATCCCAGCCCGTGAGGACATTGAGGATCGAGGCGCCGGCAACAAACTGCGCCGCCGTGTAGCCGATCATCGCAAGGATGGTCGTGATGCTGGCCATGGTGCTGTTTTTCTGGTCGTAGCGCGCGCGGATCATCTCCGGGAAGGTGATGTTCTGCAGCACCTCGCTCACGCGCTTGACAGGCTCGGCCATGACGAGTGCGAACAGCACGCAGCCGATGGCGATCTCACCGACGTACCAGATGCCGGTGATGCCCATGGAATAGCTGTTGGACGACGTGCCGATGACGGATGAGCCGCCGATCCAGCCGGCCATCCAGAGCGCGCCGATCTTCAGCGCACCCATGGCGCGTCCGCCGAGATAATAATCGTCCACGCCGGTCTGCTTTTTGTTCGCGATCAGACCGAGCACGATCATGCCGACAAAATATGCCAGAATGATGACGACGTCTAAAACGTTCAAAAACTTTACACCTCCAAAGCGGGATCTTCGGGGCGCTGCGCCGCAGCGCCCCGATGCTGATTACGGATGATAATGAGCAGAAACCCGTGGAGACCGCCGGTTTTTTAGTGGATCTGCGTGCCGGCGCGGAAGCAGAGACCGTTTTTGGGGTTGATCTTGCCCTTCTTTTCGAAGAACTCATTGATCAGGCGCTCCAGATCGTCCTCGGTGAAGAGGTCGGAGTTGGCCGCCATGGCGCCCATCATGACGATGTTTGCGCCCTTCGGGTTCTCGTGCTCCGCCGCGATCTCGGTCATCGGGACCTTGACGACGCGGATGTCGTCGCGGTATTCGCGCTCATGCACGAGCGAGCTGTTGACCAGCAGCAGTCCGCCGGGGCGGAGGCTGCTCTCAAACTTGTCGATCGCCGGCGCGTTCATGCCCATGAGAATGTCGATCTTCTTGGCGCAGGGGCTGGCGATCTCCTTGTCGGAGAACTTCACGGTGCAGTTGGCCGTGCCGCCGCGCATCTCTGAGCCGTAGGACGGATACCACAGCACGTTCATGCCGAGCTTCATGCCGGCCTCAGCCAGGATCAGACCGGTGGTCAGAACGCCCTGACCGCCGAATCCTGCACAAATCATCTCTACCATCATGCCTGATCGCCACCCTTCTTGTCAATGTATTCGCCGACCGGGAAGTACTTGGTCATCTCCGTGTGCACATGCTCGCGGGCCTTCACCGGCGGCATGTTCAGGTTGGTCGGGCAGGGGCTGAGCAGCTCGACGAGGCAGAAGCCGTCGCCGTTGAGCTGGTGCTCAAACGCCTTGCGGATAAGCTTTTTGCAGTTGTTCATGCCGGCGGGGCCAACCAGTTCACCGCGTGCCAGATAGGCAATGTCCATCTTGCCGAGCACGTCGACGACGTTGAGCGTACCGTAGCGGGCGGGATCCTTGCCCTTCGGGGAGGTGGCGGTCTTCTGGTGCGGCAGGGTGGTCGGGGCCATCTGGCCGCCGGTCATGCCGAAGACGCTGTTGTTGACGACGAACACGCAGATGTTGTCGTTGCGCAGCGCGGCGTGCACCGTCTCCGCCATGCCGATGGAGTAGGCAGCGCCGTCGCCCAGGTACGCAAAGACCGGGTTGGCGGGGCGGATGTGCTTGACACCGACGGCCGTCGGAATGTCGCGGCCGTGCGCCGCCATGATCGTATCGTAGCGCCAGTAGTCAATGTTGAACGAGCAGCAGGCAACGTCCACGACTGCCAGCATTTTTTCCTGGATGCCGAGTTCCTCGGAGACCTCGCCGATCAGGCGCGTGGCCAGGCCGTGGCCGCAGCCGGGGCAGAAGCCGGCGGAGGAAAAGACAGTTTCGGGAGCTTTGAGTTTCATTTATTTCTCCTCCTTTTCCAGCATGGCCTTAGCCTGCGCGACGATCTCTTCCGGTTCCGGCAGACCAAAGAACGTGCCATAGAAGCCGACCGGATACTTGTTTTCAACAGCCAGCTTGACATCGTCGACCATCTGGCCGAGGATGTTGATCTCGACCGTCATGAACGCCTTGGCGTTCTTGCAGGTCTCGAATGCCTTGACCGGGTACGGCCAGAGCGTGATCGGGCGGATCAGGCCGAGCTTGAAGCCCTCGGCGCGCGCCATGTTCACCGCTTCCTTCGAGATGCGGGAGCTGATGCCGTAGGCCACGAGCACCACATCGGCGTCCTCCGCCTGATAGGACTCCCAGCGCTGCTCGGTCTGCTCCATCTGCGCATACTTGCTGCGCAGGAACTCGGGATACTGCGGGTTGGTGTAGTAGACGTTCTGCACCTTGCGGGGCGCGGCGCCCGCCTTGCAGCCGCGGATCGCCCAGTCGAACTGGTCGATGTCGTGCTCGACGAAGTCCTTGAGCTCGACGCCCTCGACCATCTGGCCGATGGCGGCGTCGGACGCGACCAGCACGGGGTGGCGGTACTTCTCCGCCAGCTCGAAGGCGGTGGACATCATGTCGCAGTTCTCCTGCACGGAAGCCGGCGCCAGCACGATCGTGCGGTAGTCGCCGTGGCCGCCGCCGCGGGTCATCTGCCAGTAGTCGCCCTGTCCCTGCGCGATGTCGCCGAGACCGGTGCCGATGCGCATGACGTTGATGATGACCGCCGGAAGATCCGCCGCGACCAGATAGGAGATGCCCTCCTGATTCAGCGAGAAGCCGGGGCCTGCGGAGCTGGTCAGCGCGCGCGCGCCGGCAGCCGATGCGCCGAGGAGCATGTTGATGCCCGCGAGCTCGGACTCGGTCTGCACGAACGTGCCGCCGACCTCATCCATGCGCTTGGCCAGATACTCGAGGATCTCGGTCTGCGGAGTGATGGGATAGCCGCTGTAAAACCGGCAGCCGGCGCGCAGCGCCGCTTCTGCCAGGGCCTCATTGCCCTTCATCAGTTGTTTGCTCATGTTTGTACCTCTTATTCCAGAATCTCAAAGACACTGTCGGGGCACACGCGGTAGCACGTGCCGCAGGCGACGCACAGGGAGTCGTCGACCTGAACGGTGTCATAGCCCTTGTCATTGATGTGTCCGGAGAACGACAGCGCCTTGCGCGGGCAGTCATTCACGCAGTAACCACAGCCTTTGCAGCGGACTGTGTTGATCTTGATCTTGCTCATGTGGATAAGCCTCCTTGTAATATGCGCGGATCACGCAGCCTGCTCGGCTGCTTTGCGCTTTGCGACCTTCTTGGACTGCGAGATGGCGCACAGTGCCGCGATCGCGCCGAGTGCCGCCGTGCCGACGCCGTAGATGAGGATGCGCGTATAGCCCGCGTCGCCGTAGGCGTCGATCCAGTTGCCGAACATGGTGTGCACGAACATATCCGGGATGTAGCCGACAAACGTCGCGATGGCGACCGCCGTCGCGGAGACCGTCGTCGGGATGCCCATCTCGGGCTGGATGGAGAAGTATGTGCCCTTGCACAGGAACATCGCGATGCCGACCAGAAGCAGCAGCACCACCAGCAGGCCGCCGCTCGTGCCGCCGGGCAGGACCAGGAAAATGCCGACCGTCACAAGGCAGGCAAGCTGACCGAGCAGCTGCTCCTTGGCGACGGACTTGAACGTCTTGTCGGCCAGATAGCCGCCGAGCGGGCCGCCGATCAGACGGCAGCCGTAGGTGCGGAACGTACCGACCGAGGCGGCCAGCGCCGCGGACATGCCGAGCACGCCCGTGCTGTAGGGGGTGAGGTAGCTGGCCACAGCCGAAATGGTCACGTAGCACCAGACGAGAACGGCCATGATCCACACACCGGGGATCTTGAACGCGGACATATAGTCTTTGAAGGTGATCTTCTTCTGCTTTTCTTCCTCGCTCACGCCGTAGGCAGCGTCCTTCGGCATGAGGATGGCGACGAGAACGCCGGACACGAGCGACAGGCCGCCCATGAACGCCAGCGCGCTCTTGAAGCCGGTGATCAGGTCGCTGCCGCCGACGACGGCCATGACGCCGATCATGATGAAGCTCAGCAGCAGGGACGCAAAGCCGTTGAGCGCCTCGAAGATGCCGTAGATACGGCCCTGCTCCTCGTCGGTGCCCGTGAGGCGGATGCCCTTCATGATGGCCGGCCAGAAGGCGAAGCCGCCCGTCAGGCCCATGAGCAGCCAGATGATGACCGCCATGGCATAACTCTTATAAGTGAACATGAACAGGAAGCTCAGCGCCGCCTGACCGAAGATGGAGATCAGCAGGACGGGCTTGGGGTTGAATTTGTCGCCGATCCAGCCGCCCGGCAGATAAGAGACCGTGCAGCAGATGCAGTAGGCCGTCATCAGGGAGCCGAGCTGGGCGTTCGTGCAGCCCATGGCGGCGATCATCTGATCATAGAAGCTGGACTTCATATACGGCATGACGTACATAAAGCCGTAGGCGATTCCGAGCGCGAACAGCAGCAGGAAGCGCCGAACGTTTTTCGATGCATTGCTCGTGTTGGACATATTTCTTTCTCTCCTCTAATAATACAGTTTCATTCCAAATTCTCAGTTCTCTTTGTGGTCGCTGGGGGAATGCTGCTCCAGTTCTCTCGTTTGCTCACCTCGCTTGCTCTGCCGCAGGCGGCTGTGTGAAGACCGTATCCGAATCAATATTTGTCTGACAAATCCTTGACACAAAAAAAAGATTGTGCTAAGGTAGACACAGATCACAAGTTACCCACTAATTGTCAGACAAATTGCCAGAGAATAAGGAAAGGTCCCGTTAGGACCCCTTGAATTTGTCTGACACATTCGATTGATTCAATCATACCATTCCTTTTTTTCTTTGTAAATGAACACAATTCTCAAAAAATCGACGCAAAATTTGTGGATATTGCTCAGTGAGGTGTCGCAATGAAACCGGAAACCAGCATCAACTACAAGAAGATCGTGGACGACGTGCTCGAGAAGATCAGCCGCGGAGAGCTGCAGAAGGGCGACAAGCTGCCGACGGAGCTGTGCCTTGCGACCAAATTCGAGGTCAGCCGCACCTGCGTGCGCGAGGCCATCAAGAGTCTGGAGGCTATGGGCATCGTGCAGAGCATTCAGGGCAGCGGCTCATACATCACGAACACGCCGGAGCAGTCGATCAACCGGCCGCTGTGCGCGCTGTTCGCGCTGAGCAACGGCACGCTCGAAAATGTGCTCGACCTGCGCAACGTGCTCGAGACGGACGTCTGCCGCGACATCATCCGCACCGCGACCGACGACGAGATCGCGCGTCTGTGCGCGCTGGCCGATTACGATTATAATGAGCCGCCGATCAAGCAGCAGGCCCTGCTCGACTCCCGGTTTCACAACGCGCTCATGCGCATGTCGCACAACGCCCTCATCAAATATATCTACACGACGCTGGCGTCCCTGATGGACATCTACCGCGAGCGCGTGCTGGAGGCAACATGGCGGCGCAACGAAAACGACCTCACCCGCGCCGGACACATGGCCATCTGTCAGGCACTGCGCGACCGGGACGAGGACGCGGCGGCCGCCGCCGTGTATGAGCATCTGGCGCTGACGGGTGCATACCGCGAGAGCCTGATCGAGCAGAATGAGGAGGACGGGAAAAAGCGCCGCGCACAGGAGGCGAAACTATGAAAACATTCCAACTGCCCGCCAACAGCAACTACGGCGACCAGCCGATCCCGATCGCGTTCCCGGATCACTGGGACGTGCACATCTCCAGGATCCACGGCTATGACACCCCGGCGCTGACCGAGGCGCAGATCCGCGAAAAGCTCCGCGCCGCCATCGGCACCAAGCCCATCAGCGAGGGCGCCGCCGGGAAAAAGAGCGCCGTCATCATCATCGACGACATCACCCGCCCCACACCGTGCGAGCCCATCGCCCGCGCCGTCATCGCGGAGCTGCACGCCGCCGGCGTGCCGGACGAGAACATCTGGTTCATCATCGCGCTCGGCACCCACGGCGTCATGTACCGCACGGAGTTCGTGCGCAAGCTCGGCGAGGAGCTCGTCGAGAACTACGAGGTGCACAACCACAACCTGTTCTTTAACCACGTCTTTGTCGGCAACACGAGCAACAATGTACCCGTGGAAATCAATGCCGACGTCATGTCCGCCGACTACAAGATCGCCATCGGCACGACCATGGCGCACAGCTACTACGGCTTCAGCGGCGGCGCAAAGTGCATTCTGCCGGGCGTGAGCTCGCTGCGCACGATCATGCGCAACCACAGCTTCACGACGACGACGGAGTTCAACATGGGCAACCCCCACACGCTCATGCGCAGCGACGCCGAGCAGGCCGCGCGCATGATGGGGCTGGACTTCAAGGTCGACGCCATCCTCAACGGCCACGCCGAGATCTGCAACCTCTTCGCCGGAGATTTCGAGGCCGAGGAGCGGCAGGCGGCCGCCTATGCCGCCGAGCACTACGCGGCGAAGTTCGTGCCGGATTGTGACATCGTCATCGCCAACAACTACTTCAAGCCCGCCGAGGCCAACTGCGCCTATACGCCCGAGGTCATCGCCTCGCTCAAGGACGGCGGCTCGTTCGTGCTCGCGGCCAACTCCCCGTTCGGCCCGTGCGTGCACTTCCTGTACGACAAGTGGGGCCACTCCGCACCCGGCGGCATGATGTGGTCGGGCTGCTACACGAAGGGCAAGAACATGGCGCACGCCGTCGTGTTTGCCGAGCACACCGTCAAGGGTATGCGCGACCCGTGGTACATCGATGAGCACTCGGGCGCGGAATATGTGCGCACATGGGACGATGCCCTGCGCATCCTCGACGACGGCACGCCGAAGAAGGTCGTGCTCTACCCGAACGCCGAGTGTCAGGTGCTCGATAACTCCAAGGATTTTTATAAGCGCTGAACGGCGCACGCTGTCAAAAAAGGAATCCTTTTTGACAGCCTCAGGCGGAAACGCGTTGCGTTTCCGCCTTTTTTCGCGTACAATAGGCAAAAGGAAAGCGAGGTGAGCGCGCATGGAAACGCGCGTGGCGCTGATCGGCATCATCGTGGAAAACAGCGAGAGCACAGCGCAGCTCAACGCCCTGCTGCACGACGCGGGGCAGTACATCATCGGCCGCATGGGCCTGCCCTACCGCGCCAAGGGCGTGAACATCATCAGCGTCGTGCTCGACGCGCCGCAGGATGTGATCTCCGCGCTCGCGGGGCGCATCGGCCGTCTGCCCGGCGTGAGCGCCAAGACCGCCTATTCCAAGCCGTTCCCGCCCGCCGGGGACTGAGCCGACCGATCGGAGGGACACCCAATGCACATTCCCAAGGGCGCGAGCCAGACGTGCGCGCTGCTGACCTTTGACGACGCGCTGCACTGCACCGAGCACGACGACTATGACGCCGCGCGCTGGCTGTACGTGCCGCCGTACTACACCGAATACCGTTACATCCTCGGCACGCGGGGCGAAAATCCGCTCATCTGCATCGGCATCAACCCGTCGACCGCGCAGCCGGGCGATCTGGACAACACGCTCAAGAGCGTCGAGCGCATCGCCCTCGGCAACGGCTACGACAGCTTCACGATGTTCAACGTCTACCCCCAGCGTGCGACCGACCCGAACGCCATGGACACCGCTTTCAACCGCGCGCTGCACGAGCAGAACATGGCGGCGTTCCGCTACGTGCTCGGGCAGTACGCGCCCGGCAACCGGCCGGCCGTGTGGGCCGCATGGGGCACACTGATCGAAAAGCGGCCGTACCTGTTCGACGCGCTCGAGCAGATGCTCGCCATCGGCGAGGAGTATCACGCGCAGTGGCTGACGTTCGGCGCGCGCTCCAAGGCCGGGCATCCGCACCACCCGCTGTATCTGCGGCGCGACAGCGTGCCGGAGGCGTTCGACGTGCGCGCCTACTGCGCGGCGCAGCGCGCGCGGCTGAAATGGCGCAGCAGAAACAGATAACAGCACCGCCCCCGGCGTGACCAGCAGGTCACGCCG
>ERZ773169.329-NODE-329-length-63599-cov-7.490857_pt1 | contig 63599 bp, 59 predicted proteins | sample MGYA00580536_ERZ773169 | MGnify/ENA primary metagenome ERZ773169 (study PRJEB29015, sample SAMEA2737814) | human gut metagenome | biome: human gut; feature: human-associated habitat; material: faeces | place: China | collected 2012 ... | reverse complement strand
CGTGCGGCGGAATACCAAGCTGGTAAAGATAGGGCGTCAAGCGAAATTCAATCTCCCGTGCGAGAGCAGAGTATTCTTTTTCGACAGATTCCGCTTTTTCCCCAACAACTGCATCATCCATCATCAACATCATAACCACGACCTCCGATAAATAATTCTCTTGAATATGGTATGCAGGAAGGAAATATCCTTCTTTGATTCACATTATATCACGAGAAAAAACAGGAAAAAAGAAGAAAAATTCGATGGGTTATCCATAATCTTACTGCTGTGTCGAAAATCGAGGCGCAGAACAGCAGGTTGCACAAACAGACGCGCAAAGTCCCGCTTTTTACGCTAAGATCCCGCTATCCGGAAGAATTCAAGGCCGTCTGCGAATGAGCCCCGGCCGCCCTCCGGCTTGACGGCCGCTTAACCTGTTTTTCACACTGCGTGTTAGTATTGTGTGAGAATACTTCAAATTACTGTAAAAAACGTCGAATTGCACGCTGTACGGTTTGAACTGCGCTCTTCTATGAAATTTTATATAAAATGAACAAATTCGACATGAAACGACAGGATACGGTATCATCGGATCGAATAAAGCGCCCCGGCCCTGCCGCCTTGATAAAGTCGGGGCGTATGTTATAATATAAAGGGACGCTGCTACAGCAGTCAGACCCTCACAGTCAAGAAATGGAATTGATGACCGTTTCGGTGTCTACCCGAGCGGTCATCGCGCTTTTATACAGAAAATGTACAGCAGGATGACTGCATACATAAAAAACTGAAAAGCCTTTTTCCGAACATGCGCCACCTCCTTCCTGCCGCAGCCTGCGGGAAAGGAAAAGAGGGTCTGACCGCCAAAAGTAACACCAGAAAAAGCAGTGATGCGCTTCACTTTTAGAGGTAGCATCACTGCTTTCTTTCGTTTTTACCCGAGGTGCCACCGCACGAGGTACGTCACGCTGTACTCGCCCTGATGGCCGGAGCGCGAGCGGGGGAAGGTCAGCTTCATCTGCGCGTCCGGGGACTGCGTCGCGGCGGCCAGCACCGGCTCGGCGCGGAAGTCGCTTCCGGTGGTGAGGAAAATCTCCAGACGGATGCAGGTTCGGCTCTCATCCGCGTCTACAACGATGCGGTCGACGAGCGCCTTGGACATCTCGCGCGAAAAGCCACAGTTTGTCTGCCACCGCTCCTCGATGGTGCGGCGCAGGCTTTCCACGCGTCGAATGCGCTGCTCGAGTGTTTTGTCTGCATTTTGCAATTCCTTTCGCTGCTGTTCGAGCGCGGCAAGCTGCTCGTTGCAGGCCTCATTGCGCTGCCTGAACTCCTCGTTCGAGAGTGCCCCGGCAAGCGCGAGATCGAGCAGCTTGTCCTTGCGGCGGGTGACGGTCTCGAGCTCCTGCTCGACCTTCGCGAGGGCAGGAGCATTGTCCTGCTGCGCGGCAAAGGCGCGCAGATTGTCGATGTACTCCTGCATGGCAGTCGAGCGCTCGTCCGTCACCTGCTCGAACACGCGCGCAAGAATGCGGTCGAGCTCATGGCTGTAAATCGTGGGGGAGTCGCAGCCGCCCTGTTTTCCCTTTTCGCGGTACAGCTTGCAGTTCCAGCATTCCACCTCGCCGCGGCTTTTGCTTTTATACACATGCCTGTGGAAAGCGGTGCCGTGCTTCGCGCAGATGAGCTTGCCGCTGTAGGCATAGCGGTTCTGCGATGCCTGCGCGTGCTGTTTCATGGTCTGTCCGCGTGCGGCGAGCAGGCGGTTCGCTTCGTCCCACATGGCTTCCGGCACGATGGCAGGCACGCGGTCATCCTCGTGGACGAGCCATTTGTCCTCGCTCAGACGGTAGCTGCGCTTGTCGCGGTAGTCCCGGGAGGCATAGCGCCGGCCGGCGTAGCAGCCCTTGTATTTCGGGTTGCGGATCATGCCGTACAGCGTGGAGTAGGTGAGCGGCCTGCCCTGCCGTCCGCGAATGCCGCGCCGCTCAAGGTCGTTCGCGATGGCGCGCAGACCGAGGTCGCCTGCGGTGTAGCGCTCGAACACCTCGCGTACTATGGCGGCCTCGTGCTCGACGATCTCAAGCCGTCCGTCGACCTTGTTATAGCCGAACAGATTGTTCTGACCGAGCAGGACGCTGTTTTCCTGCGCACGCTTGAAGCCGAAACGGGTGCGTTCGGACAGCTTGCGTACCTCGTCCTGCGCGATGGAGGACATGATGGTGAGGCGTAGCTCGGCATCCTTGTCAAAGGTGTTGATATTGTCGTTCTGGAAATACACGCCGACGCCGAACCGCAGCAGCTCGCGCGTGTAGCTGAGGCTGTCAAGGGTGTTTCGGGCGAAACGGCTGATCTCTTTGGTGATGATGAGGTCAAAGCGGCCGCGCTTCGCGTCCTCAATCATACGGAGAAACTGCTCACGCCCCTCGACCGAAGTGCCGCTGATACCCTCGTCGACATAGCCGCCGGCAAACGTCCAGTGGGGATTGGCGGCAATGCAGTCCTCAAAATAGCGTTTCTGATTGCCGAGACTGTTGATCTGCTCGTCTTTGTCGGTCGAAACACGGGCGTAGTAGGCCACAGCAAGCTCGGTGTCGAAGATGCTGCGGCCCTGCGCCTGCATTTCGTCCAGTCTGCGGACGTCCATGGAGCCGCCTCCCTCAGTTCAGAGCGGTGCCTCGGGGGTGTGTGCTGTCGCGGCCGTGGAGCCTTGTCAGCTTGTCCGTCTGCAAATGGCGGACGAAATCGTGCTCGTCACGGGTGATGCAGCCGCTGCGGAGCATCTCGTCGTTGAGCGCTAAAATCTGGTATACCTGCGCGCGTTCCAATTCGTTATTCATGAAAAATTCCTCCTTTGTCATACGGGTGAATACCATATATATACAGATATAGTATATCAACGAGATGCGCGGTTGATACGCTCAACCGAAGTACTTTGCGATGCCCTTCCATGCCTTTTTCGGCTCGGCGATGACCTTTTTGAGCGCGTCAAGGCGCTTTTCGCCGCGATAGTCGGTTGTGTCATTGTTGTTCTGACGAATGATACGGCTGGCGTCGGCGAAGTCCGTCGGGGTATAAAGCAGAACGGCGCGCGCCTTTTTGTTGTTGCGGCCTGCTCGACCGATTTCCTGCGCGTAGGCATCGATGCCGAGCGGCAGACCGGCGTGCACGACGAGCCGGACATCCGGGCGGTCGATGCCGAGACCGAATGCGTTCGTCGCAACGACGATCGGACGCTTTTTCGTGAGGAAATACCGGTGCACACGCTTTTTTCTGCCCTTCGGGAGCTCGCTGTAGTACGCTTTCGCCGAGTACTTCTCCCCGCGCAGGTATTTCGTCGTGCGCTTGACATCGTTGACCGTCGGGCAGTAGACGATGGTCGCGCCGTTCCTGGGCCGGTGCTGCTGGAGCACAGCGTCAAGCATTTTGAGCCGCTGCGTGCGCTTGCGGCGCTTCACATTGTCTTTGCCGCGAACGTTGAATTCCTTGATGGAAATTTTAATATTCGAACGTTTTACGGAGAACAGGAAATATTTGGGTTCAACCATATGCAGGCTGCGCGCGATATAGCTGAAGTCAGAAGCGGTCGCCGTTGCCGTGAACGCAAGGATTTGCGGCGGTATGCGAAGCGACTTGATGAACGCGCCGATTTCGGCGTAAGCCGGGCGAAAACCGCGGTCGACCTGCGGCAGGATGTGTACCTCGTCCACGACAACGCGGCGCACCCGTGCGGTGCTGAGCGCGGTGCGGATGTCCTCGCGGCGAAGCTGCTCGGGGGCAAGGTACAGCAGGCCGCCGTTCTGCACAAAGTCGCGAAGAGTCGCTGCGTGGCGGCGCTTGCTGAGGTTCGAGTTGAGGAGGGCGGCGCGAACGCCCTTCTTCTTCAACGCGGAGACCTGGTCCTCCTGCAGGGCGAGCAGGGGAGAAAAAACGAGGGTCAGCTGTCCCGGCTCGTCGAGGAGAGCCGGGAGCTGGAAAAGGAACGATTTGCCGCCGCCGGTGCAGAGGCGCACGAGAACGTCGCGGTTCTGGAGAATGCAGGAGAGAACCTTGCTCTGTTCTGTGCGAAGCCGGGTCACGCCGAGCTGACGCATGGCGGCGTATACATTATAATTATACATCATTATCTTCCTCCTGATCCGACGGAATAGTCGGAATGACGGAATTCTTGAACATTTTCGCGGGTATCGCATAATAGCGCCGCGAGGTGCCATCAGTGTTAATTTTAATGTTCTCGCGCTCAAAGATTGAACGTTCTTTGAGCGCCTGCACGACATCCGGGACGAGTTCGGAGCCGACACCGGCGCGCTGGAGCAGCCGTTCGAACTGCGCCGTGTTGTAGACGAGCATGGGAACGCCGTGGCTCGTATATGGGAACGCCACGGTTTTTTCGAGCTGCTCGAGAGTCTTCGGACGCGGCGAGATGGCATCCTTGTAACGTTCCGGGTCGAGCACAAAGGCAACGCAGTTATCGATAGTCAAGGTGCGCTGCACCTGTGCTTCGCGCTGTTCACGCATCATACGAGCTGTGAGCTGGTCAAAGGCTTCACGGCAGTCCTTACGGGTGAGGAGCGCCTTCCGGATGTAGAGCAGCACGAGAGAAATCCAGCGTTCGGGCGCTTTATAGCGGTAGGCGCTGGGGCGTGCGCTCAAGTCGGACAGCGCATCGTTCAGGTCCGACACAACCGTCGGAACATGCCGCAGCAGTTTCGCGGCGGCGAGGCGGAGCAAATCGGCTTCCGCATCGGTGAGCGTGTGCACGTTCTCCGGCACCTTCACGTTGTGCGCGAGGTGCGAAGGAAAATCTCGCGTTATCATCGTGACGGGGAACGCCGGAAGCGGACGGTCTGCCGCTTCGCCGATGTTGTGGCGGATGTGCGATACCTCAGTCAGCGCGTCCATGAGTGCCTTGCGCGCCGGGTCGCCGATCGGCTCGAGAACGATCATGCGGCCGGCCGCCGACAGCGGATAGACCGGCAGGGAAGCGTTCTCGAAGCGGAAGGTGAACACGCGCTCGAACGGTGCATCCGGCGAGCGAAGCAGATCTACCGTCTGAAAATGTTCGTCAACGCCCTCGCGAACGGTCGCAGACTGCGCGTTCGGCAGCATAAAGTTAAGGAGGAACGCCGGAAGATACTCCATGTTAGGAGCGGTCCAGACCGCGGAGAGGAGTGCCGCCTCGAGGACCGGAAGCGCGAGCGGGTCATTTTTGAGCAGCGCAAGGAACCGCTGTTCATCGAAATCGCCCAACTCCTGCGCGATTTGCACGTTATCGTCGATGTTGTCGAAAAGCTCATCTGCGACATCGAATACATCATCGGCATACGCCTTGCGACGCGACAGCTCGTCGCACATGATGTATACCAGCTCGACTTCGCGGTCGGTGAGGCCGAGGCCCGGGAGCGGCGGATGCTTTTCCCACGCAGTGCAGCGAACGGCAAAGCGGTAGCGCATGTCGGGATAGCGAATTGCGACAATCGCCCAGCGCTCGCAGCCGTCGGGCCCGCTGACGGTCATGGTGTCGGTCCGCTCGGCGAGGAACCCGACGGCGAGGTCGTCGAACAGCACACGATCATACTTTGCGAGCAGAAAGCTGACGCTCGCGTTGGCGCGTTTGCGCAGATGCTTCGGCCAGCTGCCGTCCGAGACCCATTTCGAGTCAAGCCGAACCACCGGCGCAGTGGCGGTTGCGGCGAGTTTGCGGGTGAGAATGTCGTTCATTTTTTTGTCTTCCTTTCGTAAAAAACGGGTTTTCAAAACGATTTTGTTTTGATGCACATATTGTATCAGACAAGGAAATGATGCGCACGGAACCCTGCTCACGGGGTGAAATGAATAAAATGACGGTAAAAATGACACAAATCGAGGCAGAATCGCGTAAATCGCGTCTGTGTCCAAAAGTGCCGAGGGGGCTCGCTCACGGGGTGGTTAAAAATAAATTTGATTGAGCGCAAAAAAACGCTCCGACCTTCAATGGTCGGAGCGGAAATGCTGCTCAATTTGTCTTAACTGGTTTCATCTCCTCATTTGAGACTTTGCGATTTAGTGTTCATGGGGATACGTCGGATATCATCTATGATGCGTGTTATTTATTCTATATCAGTATTGGCTGTAGTGGTGCCATCTATTATTTCCTTTCGGATAAAACTGACTCCGGCTTTCTTCATTGCTTTCCACCGGTCGGATAAATTACCTTGGGATAAAGCTTCATAACAGAACAACCAGTAACGATCCATGTCTGTATTTTTCAGGTTTTTGGCTGCTTCATGAAGAGGTTTTACTCGTGAGGCTCTTCTATTCCAGTGATTTTGCTTCATGAAGTAAACCCAGGTCGTAGTCAGCAGCAGGCAATCACCGCTTTTGATTACATAGTCCAGCGCATTATGATAATCGTTTTCAAACTTTTCAAGCGTGAAGTCAAATCGAATTGCAAAATAAATTGCATAACACAGGCTTTCATAATTATTTAGTTTGACAGCATCGTAATATATTATCTCTGACAGAGATTTGATATCGCTTGTATTGACTTCATATGGTGTGAACACATACTCTTCCATCAAATGCAGAAGGTACGGATAAAGTGCAGCCATATGCATGAACCGCTTTGCCGCAAGCTTCTTTCCATTATCAGAAAGCTGTGCTCCTTTCAGTTTTTTGATGGCATAATTGATAATTGCGAAGTCCCCCGTTTCCGTTGCCAGCGATAATGCTGTGTCAATAAACGTGTTGACTTGCGGGTATTCCACCATTCCTGACGTACCAACTTTGGGCAAATCACTCAGTTGGTGCTTCCAGTTCTTCTCTATTCCAATAGGAAGTTCGATAATCTTTGTTTTCTTGTGATTTAATGGCAAATCAAATTCACGAAGAGCCTGTTCGAGATCTTGCAGAAATCGCTGTGCTTCATCATGGCTTCCCACATAGCAATTATAATCGTCTATATTTCGAGTATAACGATAGCCCTTATCATAAAGTTTCTTATCTACTACAGTCAAAATAATCTCTGAAAGCAAATTTGAGGTATGTGGTCCGATAAGTAAACCGTGTGTTTCGCCATTGCGCATAGCTGAACATGCTTGATCAATCTTGTTGTACCAGCAAGAGTCATCACGGCTTGTTTTCTTTGCCCGTTTTTTCCCTACTAAAGCCCACGGAATGGAATGCGTATAGATGCTGGGAAAGCATGTGGAGATATCGGCTTGTGCAATGAAACGGCTCGTTCTCTGGTCATGCATCAGCAGAGCTAACTCTGGGTTGCCATCTGTTCGCCAGTTTGAATAATTCATCTCAAAGATACGTTTCTCATTATGCTTTTTGCGAATATGAATTCGGCTGACACGATAACTCTGCCCATCTGTCTGTGCATGGAAATGAGCACGTAGTTCATTCCAGTTATCTCGAAGCAAAGAACACAATTCTTGGTATTTAAAAGGATTTGGAATCCCCATAAGTCGAGGTATGCTGATATTACGCATTACTCGAAAGGTTATGTAGTCATTCCACACTGCTGCAAATGGAGCAGATACTGTTTTGCAGTAATGAAAGAAAGAAACGGAAGTAAATAATGGTAGAAGCTTTTCAGCAAAGAGACCGTATGCAAGGAGGCCTTCATAGAGTTCATCAGAAGATATTTCATCCATAAAATCTGTGTACTTTTTTTCCATAATGTATTTACCTCCAGCTCTTTGTAGTTTGTCTATGAAAACCAGATTAGGATAATATCAGAACATATCCTATTATATCACACTAGAGAGAAATGAAAACGATCATGTCTGGCTGTTTGGTATATAGAAGAGAGTTTTGATGTTCAGATAAAAATGATCATATGGCGATCATTAGGCGGTACTGTATTGCTGAGGCGGGATGCGAAAAGCCGAGAAGCCTATTTTTCGTCATGGAGAGCGAGGATAGAGGATGACACGATACCACGCGAACGGAGAAACTTCAGGTATTTGTCAAAGAATTTAGAAGCGTTCTCGGGGACAAAAGAAGATTGGTTTTTGACAATAAACTCCCAGTATTGCGAGCCAGCTTGATTCAATATCTGGGCATATTCAAGCAAAGGGTCTGGATTGTGAGACTGATTATACTTGGAAATCTGAAGAGAAAGAAAAGGATCGAGGAAATCCTGCCCACATTTTTCGATTTCCTCTGAAAGCAGTGCATCCAGCTCGCTGCGTGGATAAAGCCACTCCATCGTTTGATACAGAAGCGGAAAATTACTGCCGGTGACATCGAGAAACAGAGTTTGAACTTGAATTTCACTCGGCTCCAGCCGATTAATATCAATCTGGTTTGTACGCAGAAAATGCTGCGCCCATAGCCAGAGCTGTTCTGCCTGCTGATTTTCCTCCTCAGCAATCTCATATGTGGTGCGGCAGTAGATGTCATCGGGATTGACCGAGACAAGATCCTTTTGCAATTGCTCTAAGATGCGCGCGGCTGCGCAAGAGCCAAGGTAGTAATCCGTGATACAGCGATCCTTATCGGCAGGGTCATCAGGGTCCTCACCATATTTTCTAATCAAGCAGAAGGGGAAAATCTGCCTGTGCAGCAGGGTGAAGAACATCCTTGTGCAGGGCCCGGAAACGAAATCGTTCGGCTCGAACAGCAGTGGCTGCGGCGTTACGGGTTGATCATACCAGCCGTCAAATGGGTTTTCTCGGTCGTAGGTATCCGCAGTTTCATGCATGTCAGCAAGCTCCTGTATATGATCCTCCGCCTGTGCTTCACGCTCAAACCAGAAGGCGGATGTGCCGGGCTGTGTGGACCAGTACTTCAAGACCTGTTCTGCAAAATCAGATACTGCAAGAAAATAGTCATTCATCACAGGAAAATCAAACGGCTTTTTGATGTGAAAGATACCGAATTCACGGATTTTCTTCTGCCCGAGTGAAACAAGAAGGGAAGTCGGCGCCTTTAGTGATTTGGACGGCGAGAACAAACCGCTCAGATTTTGATAAATCGGCGCATAGCTGCCGCTCTCCTTTGCCTGCGTCAAGGCCTCCTGCAATTCTTTCAGATGATTGCTCAGATGGCTTTTACACTCGTTCAGTGTGTAGGAAAGATTCTGTTCGGCATCCGGCGCGTTGATCAGCTCGCGCAGACGCTGCAGCGCAAGAAGATTGGGATTTCGTGCGAACTCCGGCTCGGCAAAGCAGCTGTAAATAAGCGTGTCAACATCGAGAGGAAGGTCCTCCGGCCAGTAATTAAAGTAACTGAGCAGAGGATTATCGAAATTACTGCCCGTAAGGGAAAAACTGTAGTATCGATCTTCGAAAAAGTCAATCCATTCCTTCAGCAGCCGTATGATCTTGATGAGATGAACGAAATAGGAGGTATCTGCGTCTGTAAGCGTATCGGGTATTTCTTCCGGAGCAGCGGCAGGAAAGCACTCATAAGAATCCAGGAGTGCCTCGCGAAGCCGTTCAAATGTCGAAACGGTATCGGCGGTTCGTTTGCAGCAGGTCTGATAATAGCCCCAGTATTTTTCAACGGAATACATAAAATAAGGGTGCCCGTCCATCAGTGGAAGAAAAGCGGCAGGCCGCAGCAAATAACGCATATCCGGCGTCCGTACATAGCGATGATACAGCACGGTGATTGCCTGCATAAACTCAGTGTCGAGCGTGCGGGGAAGCAAAGATCCATCCTTGGCATCCTTATAATAGATATGTAAAGGCTCACGCCGCAGATTAGACATTTTTATGCTGTGCCTCGGCAGTTCAGGGAACAGCAAGGAGAGATAGGATGCGTCTGGGATAGAAGGGGCGGATGCACCGCTGGCCGGATGCGGGAGATGCCTGCATTCTTTGATACGGTACTGCTTTTCGTATTCGCTCAGTACCGACATGATGATATCGGTAATCATGCAGTCGACCATAATGTCATACAGGCTGCACGTTTTAGCTTTGCATTTGTTGGTCGCTGGCTGAGAGCTGAGCCAGTGCAGGAACTTTATCGTATGTTCCGTGAGCAGCGGATACTTTTTTAGCTTATCATAAATCCAGCCCGGCAGCGGTTTGCCTTTCTCCCACGCGAAATAAGCGCGCAGGTCGGCTTCAACCTCGCTGATCTTCTCCCTTTCGCAAAACGACTCGGACGGTTCGAGAACCTCGGACTCTGTAAATTTCGCAGACGGCACGGAAATGCCTCCTTCCTGATGGAGATGCGTAATCTTAGTTTAGTATCATTATAATACCGCAGAACAATAATTGCCAAGTAGCTTCTATATATAATATACAATCCCTCCGGTTATAGAGATAAAAGATAATGGATATATAAGATAATATCAATCTTTAGATAGATGATAAATATACAGGATAGTATGTATTGATCATTCTGTGTATGATATGGTTTATAATCATATATTACTGTAATGTTCTGTTCGTATAAAATAGTATCTGCTTATAACAATATGATAATTTATATTGTGGAGGCGTGCGCGATGGGCGTTTATCACACGATACACACGTTAGAATTGCAGCGGAAAATTCCGCTGGGAGAAGTGAGCCGCTGGAGAGGGCGGCTGTATGAACTGTCTGAGAGATATGGGACAGGAGTTTACTCGAAATCAAAAGACGAACAGGAATTTTATATGTATGCGCAGAAGGGCGTGACGATCAATTTGCGTGCCGCTGTGAATTGCGGCTTTATTAAACTGACGATCAACTTAAACTCTGTGCTCTATGCAGAGCCGCAGAGGGTTGTACTGTTCTGCCCGGACAAAAACTATCTGGGCATATTCGACCGCAATCTGCGGGAGATTTTGCGTGACACAGGACTGGGTGGAGCGGAAAAATTTGAATTTTCGCGCGTGGACTTCAGCGCGAACGCGAAGGTGGATGACCCGCTCGCATATATCGCTCTGGCAAGAAAGAGCGGCGTGCCGAACGGCTATCAAGAGACCTATCCGCGGTTTGATAATAAAAAGCGGAATAAACCGATAAAATATGCGTATTCCTTTGATTTGACGCACAATCGGGAGGATTACGCTGTTACACTCTATTCCAAGGCAGACCAGCTGAAGGACGACCGCAATGCAGAGCTGAGGGATATACAGGATGCACAGGGGCTGCTGCGGTTCGAGGCGAAATACGGTGCGCCGATGCTGAAAACGTACATCGGAATGCACGATCTGCATTATTCTAAGGAAAAACTGTACGATTTACTGTCAGCTTCGCCATCTGTCCTGCGCAGAGCAATGTGCAGCTGCTTTCCGGAGGGGACCTATTATTCGCTTCCGGCGGCGCGAAAGCAGCTCGACCGGGCTGCGCAATCAAAACAGCGCGAGCGGCTTTTGAAATGGATCGAGGAAACCTCGCGTATGAACAGCGCCTGCAAGGCAAGGCGAAAGCTCTGCGAAGGTCTTTCCTTTTCGCAGCGTGCCGCGCTGATGCAGTTTCAGCGCGAAAGCGCTATCAATCCGGTCACGATCGGCCGGGACTGGAAGCGGCAGTCCCTCCCGAGCTTGCAGGAGGTATTCGAGCTCGAGACATGAAAGCCTGAGGGACAGAACAGAGAAATGAAAGTAAATGAGAATAATTTATGCTGTGAACAGCATAAACTTGATAAAATAAAAAGTTTATGCTATGATGATGCAAAGGAGAGATGCCGCATGATCCGTTCACATACCCTCAGAAAAAGAGACCTTTACCTGGATAAGCTCATTGCATTTCAGGACACCGAGCCCATCAAAGTAGTAACCGGTATCCGCCGGTGCGGAAAGTCCAGTCTGCTCAAGTTGATGGCGGCGCATCTGCGCGGAAATGGAGTTTCGGATGAGCAGATCATTGAAATGAACTTTGAATCCTACGAGTTTCTGAAGATGACAGCGGACGAGCTGTATCGCTATGTCAAGGAACGCGTGCTTCCGGACAGGCGGATATACCTGTTTTTTGACGAACTTCAGCGCATGGACGGCTGGGAAAACGCCGTCAACTCGTTCCGCGTGGATTTCGACTGCGATATTTATATTACCGGCTCGAATGCCTATCTGCTTTCCTCTGAGTATTCGACCTATCTATCCGGACGATGTGTGGAAATCAAGATGCTGCCGCTGTCCTTTGCGGAGTTCGTTGATTTTTACGGCTTTACGATTAAGACGGTCAAGAGCGCACTTGGCGGCCCAAAGAAGAAAGCAGTCGATCAAGATGGTACGCAATATGAACTGCGTGAGATTTTTGACGCCTACATGCGTTTTGGCGGTATGCCCGGTATTGCCGACGTCGGCATGGAACAGGATAAGGCGCTGACTCTTCTGGAAGGCATCTACTCGACGGTTATTGTTCGTGACATTCTCGAACGGGAAAAGCGCAGAGGGCAGCGCCAGCTTACAGACGCTGTGCTGCTCAAGAAAATCGTCCTGTTTCTGGCGGATAACATTGGCAGTTCGGTTTCAATCTCTTCCATCGGCAACACACTGGTCAGTGAAGGGCTGCTCGATGACAGCGGCCGCCGGGGCAAGCCAAGTGCACACACGGTTCAGGCCTATGTCAATGCGCTGCTGGAGTCCTATTTTTTCTATGAAATCAAACGATTTGACATCAAAGGCAGGGAGTTCCTGCGCACATTGGGTAAATATTATATCGTGGACATCGGCCTGCGGAATTACCTGCTTGGATTCCGCAACCGCGACAGCGGACATGCGATTGAAAATGTTGTATATTTCGAATTGCTGCGCCGCGGCTATGATGTCGCAATCGGCAAGGTCGGCAACGCGGAAATTGATTTTATTGCAGCCAAAGCTGATGAAAAAATATACGTGCAGGTAACCGAGTCGATGGAGAGCGAAACGGTTCGCGCACGTGAACTGGCGCCGTTGCAGGGGATTGCAGACAACTATGAGAAAATCGTGCTTTCGCTGCATCCGGGACTGGAAACGTCCTATGACGGCATTAAATCCATCGATTTGATAGAGTGGCTGCTTGAAAATCAATAAACCGTATCAACCCTCCTTTTTGTTGATATATTATACTTATATATAACGAAAAGGAGGGAAAACAATGCCGTCAAACCATTTTATCTGCTCCTGCTGCGGCAAGAGCAAGCCGATCGATCAGCGCATCCTTCTCGGCGGGGATGCGCTTTGCTATGCCTGTGCCGAGGAGTTTACAACGCTCTGCGACCGCTGCGGTGAGCGGGTGTACCGCAGAGAGACACGACAAGTCAATCATCGCACGCTTTGTCCACAATGCTGTGGAAAAGTCCGTGCGCAAAACTGATCCCACTGAGAGTCATGCTTTCAGTGGGATTTTGCATTTTAAGGAGAAAATTATGTTTGAAAATCAGAAATTTCTGACGAGCGGCGTACAGAACGAGATCCCGTCGTGGCTGATAGACCTTATCTGGTGCATGGTTTTTAGCATGAAAACCGAACATAAGGACTATTTGCAGGTGTTTACCTTAACCAAAACGCCAGCGGGTCAGCACATCGTCCACGAGCAGGAGCAGCCGCCCTATCGTTATGAACTCGATGTACCTTGTGACGATGCCGTAGATGCGAAGGTGTTCGTCATCGACGATTTGACGCATTCTACCATGCTGCTTGCCGAAGAGTATTAACATTCACCAAACGAAATGGAGGAACAACCAATGAAGGAAACGAGAATTTGTGCAAACTGCGGTGCAGAGCACCCGATTGAAGATATGTTTGAAGTAGAGGGAGACTGGCTCTGCGAGGACTGCGCCGACCGATTGACTGTCATCTGTGACCACTGCAACGAACGGATTTATGAGGAAAATGCTGTCGAGGATGACACGCACACGCTCTGCGAGCATTGCTTTGATGAATATTACGTGCGCTGTGATGACTGTGGGCGTATTATCCACCGCGACCGCGCGTACTGGGACGGTGACGACAACGCCTACTGCGTGTCCTGCTGGGATGAGCACTGCGAGGTCATCCACGAATACAGCTACACACCAGACCTTGTTTTCCACGGCAAAGGTCTGCGTCATTTCGGCGTAGAGCTTGAAATCGACGACGGCGGTACAGTCAACAGCAATGCGCAGAAGCTGCTTGACATCGCGAACAAGGACGCAGAAAATCTCTACATCAAAACGGACGGCAGCCTGGATGAAGGCTTGGAGCTTGTTACCCATCCAATGACGCTCGAGTATCACTTGAACGAAATGCCGTGGGCGGAAGTCCTCCGCAAAGCACAGAGCATGGGTTATCTCAGCCATGCGGCAGGAACTTGCGGCCTTCATGTTCACATCTCCCGCTTGGCATTCGGCTGTACTTATGAGCAGCAGGAAACCGCGATTGCTCGCCTGCTGTACTTTGTCGAAAAATTCTGGGCGGAACTGCTGCGGTTCAGCCGCCGCACACAGAGCCAGATGAACCGCTGGGCGGCGCGGTACGGCATTCGCCTCACCCCGTCCGAGCAGATGAACCACGCGAAGAATTCCTGTGCCGGACGATATACTGCGGTCAATCTCACGAATTCGGATACGGTCGAAATCCGGATGTTCCGCGGAACTTTGAAGTTAAACACACTGAAAGCCACTTTGCAGATGGTCAACCATCTCGTCGAGGTGGCTGTTGCTATGTCTGACAGTCAGGTGCAGGACATGAGCTGGTTCGATTTTCTGGACAACATCACCGAACCGGAGCTCATCCAGTATCTCAAGGAGCGTCGCCTGTATGTTAATGAACCTGTAAGCGCATCGGAGGAGGAGTAATATGTGTAGTCTTTTCGGCTTAATTGATTTTAAGGAGTGCCTCAGCACCCACACGAAGAATAAAATTTTGAATACGTTAGCGCGTGAGTGTCAAGTTCGCGGCACGGATGCGACCGGCATCGCCTATAACTTTAACGACCGCCTTCGGATCTACAAGCGTCCCCTTCCCGCTCGGAAAATGAAAATCCATATTCCAAACGGCGTGAATGTCGTGATGGGTCATACCCGTATGAGCACACAGGGTAACGCGCAGTTTAACCAGAATAACCATCCGTTCCTCGGCAAAGTTGACGGCAGCAGCTTTGCTCTCGCTCACAATGGCGTTCTCTGGAATGACAAAGAGTTACGCATGGAAGAAAACCTTCCGCTGACAAGCGTGGAAACGGACAGCTATGTTGCCGTTCAGCTCCTTGAACAGCAGAAAACCCTCGACTTTGACAGCCTGAAATCTATGGCTGAAAAGGTCGAGGGTTCTTTTGTGTTTACCGTTCTGGATAAGGACAATTCCATCTGGTTCGTGGTCGGCGATAATCCGTTGTGCGTAATGTTCTACGACGGCTTTCTGATTTATGCCTCGACGCAGGAAATCCTGTGTAAAACAATCAAAAAGCTGCGGCTGAAAGCGCCCACCGACATTCTCGAGCCGCAGGAGGGCGAAATTATGAAAATCGACCGCAGCGGCCGTATCACTACCGGCACATTCACGCCCCACACGACGTACGAGCACTGGTGGCGAAAATATCCGTTCTACCGCAGCTATTATGAGGACACGCCGACCAGTTATGACGATCTGTTCAGCGTAGCGAAGGCATTCGGCGTAACCGCAGATGAAGTGCAGGCTCTGCTCGACTACGGCTGTTCCGAGGAGGAGATTGAAGAAATGCTCTACGATCCGACTTTACTCCACGAGATGACCGGCGAGCTGCTGTATGCGTACTGAGGAGAGGAGGTGACCCGATGAAGGTAATCAAGAACACGCTGCTGTTCGGTATTAAGATTGTCGCGGCGGTGGCGGCGGCAGTCCATGTACTGCGTGGTAAGGATGCGTCCGAGTAACAGATTAGCCTTTTCTGTGCGGAACAATGCAATAAACCACACAGAAAGGCGGATACGCATGAACCTGGACAAATATCCCGATGTGCTGACGCTGCGTGAGTGTCAGCAGATTTTGCAGGTGAGCCGCGGCACAATGCTGCGGCTTCTGCACGAAGGCGAGATCCCGGCGTTTCGCATCGGGAACCGCTGGCGCGTTCAGCGAAAAGAAATGCTCGAATTCATCGAGCGCAGCGAATACTGAAAACAACAGAAATGAACCGTTCCGTTTGGGCATACCCATGCGGAACACGCGGAAATCCTCCCGTTTAAGTCGATTTTGAGGTTTCGGAACGTTCCGAAATTTTCATCGGCTTAAACGGGAAATTTCTTTTTTGGAGGGAGACATATCATGAAAATCGGATATGTGCGCGTGAGCACGGAGGAGCAGAACACGGCGCGGCAGGAAATCATGATGCGCGAGCTCGGCGTAGACGAGCTGTTCGTCGACAGGGCGAGCGGGAAAAACGCGGACCGGCCGGAGCTGAACCGGATGATGAACTTTGTGCGGCGCGGCGATACGGTCATCGTTGAGTCGATCAGCCGCTTTGCAAGAAATACGCGCGACCTGCTCGATCTTGTAGAACAGCTGACCGCAAAGCAGGTAGAGTTCGTCAGCCGCAAGGAAGCCATTGACACGACAACGCCGACCGGCAAGTTTATGCTGACCGTGTTTGCGGCGGTGGCAGAGCTCGAACGCGAGTACATTTTGCAGCGTCAGCGTGAGGGTATCGCCATCGCCAAACAGCAGGGAAAGTACCGCGGCCGTCCGCCGAAGGCATATCCGGACTTCGAACGCATCGCAGCGCGGTGGCAGAAGGGCGAAATCACCGCTGTGCAGGCGATGAAACAGCTCGGGATGAGCAAGACAAGATTTTACGAGCGAGTGAAGCGGCTTAAAAAGTAGAAAGCTGCATGTGCGGTGCGGCATACGCTGAAGCAGGATAGAGCTCCTGCCTTTTAAGCAGGGTGTCTAAGGTGATCGTGCGCAGAGACAGAAATGACCGAGCTGCTGATGTGAATTCATTGAAAAGTCAATAATGACGAAGATGGGGATTTTCTCTACAATAAAACAAAAGGCAGTACTGCATTGCACACGCGCGGTACTGCCTCAAACTTTTTATGGAGGAATTTCAAATGGAAAATCAAATCTACGGCTACATTCGCGTGTCCTCACGTGACCAGAACGAGGACAGGCAGGTGATCGCGATGCGGGAATTCGGCATCGCGGAGAAAAATCTGGTCATCGACAAGCAGTCCGGAAAGGACTTTGCAAGGCCGGGCTATCGCAGACTGCTGAGAAAATTAAAGCCGAACGACACTCTCGTGATTAAGAGCATCGACCGGCTGGGTCGCAATTATGATGAGGTTTTGGAGCAGTGGCGGTTGCTGACCAAGGAAAAGCAGGTGGACATTGTAGTGCTCGATATGCCGCTTTTGGATACGCGGAAGGGACGCGATTTGATCGGAACACTCATTTCGGACATTGTTTTACAGCTGCTGTCCTATGTCGCCCAGACCGAGCGGGAATTTATCCATCAGCGGCAGGCGGAGGGTATCGCGGCCGCCAAGGCGAGAGGAGTTAAGTTCGGTCGAAAACCCAAGGAACGCCCGGCGGAATACGAGCATCTGCGTGATGAATGGCGAGCAGGACGCATTTCCGCACGCGCTGCGGCGCGTCAGCTGGGTGTCGCACATCGAACCTTCATGAAGTGGGTCGAACAGGAAAATCCAGATTGTTGATAAAAGTACACTGAAATAGACGCTCCTCGACGCGGTCGGTCAGCGCCTGACTTCTTACGTTGGATAATTTCGATATAGGCGGCTCCTTTCGCTCTCCGTGAGCGGTTTTCTGCCTCTATTGTAGCGCGTGCAGAACGTTTTCGCAACAAAAACCCGCCCGGCTCTGATGAAGGAGAGAGAACGAGACGGGCGGTATACGGAAATGAGAGAGAAGGAAGCGGGTTTACGGAACGAGGCAGTCGGGGAGGAGCGCGCGGAGCTGCCGGAGCAGGCCGTCGCAGTCGTCCGAGTAGATGACGAGCGTCAGCGGATTGCTCAGGTCGAGGCTGTAAATGCCGAGCAGGGACTTCGCGTCGATCGTGTAGCGGCCGGAAACCAGATTGACCTCATACGGGCAGGGAGTGAGAAAATCGACGAGTTTTTTGACCTGATCGGTCTGCTGCAAACGAATTTTTACTTCAGTCATATCCAGAATTCCTTTCCATCAGAGCAGAGGGGCGGAGGCGATACAGCTGCGGATTTCTTCCATGGAGGGCATGGCGGGGATAGCGCCGCCCTTTGTGGTGGTCAGACTGCCGGCGGCGTTGCCGAAGCGGACGATTTCGCGGAGCGCATCCTCGGGGAGCGCGCGCAGCTCCTCGGCGGTCTTGCCTTTCAGCAGGAAGTGGATTGCGCCCATGAAGGCGTCGCCTGCGCCGGTGGTGTCCACCGTCGGCACATCGAAGGTCGGGAGCGCCCCGGCACACACTGCGTTGCGGCAGTAAGCGCCCTTCGCGCCCATGGACACCAGTACGAGCGACGGCCCCATATCGAGCAGCGCCTTCGAGCCGCGTTCCGGGTCGCTTTCGCCGGTCACGAGCTGCATTTCCTCCTCGGAAACCTTGAGAATGTCCGCGAGGCGGATGCCTTCCTTCATCCGGAGAACCGCCTCTTCGGTATCGTCCCAGAGAAGCGGACGGTAGTTCGGGTCGAAGCTGACGAGTTTTCCCTTCTGCCGCGCATAGCGGGCCGCGGAGAGCGTCGCCGTGCGGCAGGGGTCGGCGGTCATGGAAACCGAACCGAAATGGAAGATGGCGCAGTCGTCGAGCAGCGCGGTATCGACCTCGGACTCGCGCAGCATGATGTCCGCGCCGGGGCTGCGGTAGAACGTAAACGAGCGGTCGCCGTTCGCGTCGAGCTGGACGAAAGCGAGCGTCGTGGGCACCTTTTCATCGACTGCCAGACCGGAAACGTCAATTCCGCTGTCGAGCAGCGTCTGCCGCAGAAAATCCCCGAAGCCGTCGCGGCCGACCTTGCCGATGAAGGCGGTCTTTCCGCCAAGCCGGGCGTTCATCGCCAGAACATTCGCCGGTGCGCCGCCGGGGTTGCGGGCAAAGAGCGCGATGCCCTGCGCGTTTTCTCCGTTCGGCGTGAAGTCGATTAGACATTCACCGAGAGCTGCAACATCAATCATTTTTAATCACCTCAAACTGCTTTTTCGCGTTCAGTTCAGTCATGATGCGGTTATACGAACGCTTGTTGATACGATAGAAGAACAGGACGGCCGCCGTTAACAGCCACAATACGCCGGGAATCAGCGAGAAGGCGAGGTGCATACTCGTCTGCACGGCGGCATTCTGCGCCTGATTGGGGACGAACTGCAAAGCGCCCAGAATGCCGGCGAGTGCCGAAGTGCCGATGGCCATGCCGAGCTTGTTGCCGAGCGACACAAAGGCGTACTGGAAGCCGTCGTTGCGCACGCCGGTTTTCCACTCGCCGTACTCCACGCAGTCGGGCACGATGGCGTAAATCGCGGTGTTGAAGCCGCAGAAGAAGAACTGCGAGAGCGCGGCAAACGTGTAGAACGGCACCGGGGCGGATACCGCGCTGAAGAAATACAGGGCAATCAGTGAAACGCCGGTTCCGGCGGAGAACAGCGCGGCGGTATGGCCCTTGTTGCCGAGCTTTTCGAACACGAAGGGGAACACGGCCGCACCGAGAATGGACGGCACAATTAAAATCAGAGAGTAGACCGTGAACAGGTTTTCGTTGCCCTCCACGTATTTGAAGTAATAGAGCAGGTCAGCGTTGCGGCCGTAAAGGGTCACGCCGAACAGGAACTGACCGGCGAGCGCAATCAGATACGGACGGTTCTGCGCCGCCGCCTGAAACTGCTTTTTCAGCGAAACCTTTTCGCGTCGGGGAGGCTGCACGACCTCCTTCGTCTTTGCGAAGCAGAACCAGTGGCAGAGCGTAAAGATGCCGCCGTAGAGCACCGTCACCATCAGGTAGCCGTGCGCGGCGTTGTCGCCGCCGAAGTGAGAGATGAGCGGAAGCGTGATGATGTTGAGGAGGTTGATGGCGATCATCGCGCAGACCGAGCGGGAGGTGTTGATTTTCGCGCGCTCCTCGATGTTCTGCGTCAGCGTGCCGCACAGCGTACCGTAGGGAATGTTGACGCAAGTGTAGCCGAGCACCAGCACGCAGTAGGTGATGTACATATACAGGCTTTTCGCCCTGTCCGGCCACGCCGGATGCGCCCAGAACGTCAGCATCAGAACGACGGCGGTGAGCGGCGCGCCGATCAGCAGCCACGGGCGGTAGCGGCCCCAGCGGGTGCGGGTGCGGTCGCTGAGCGAGCCGATGACCGGGTCGTTTATCGCGTCCCAGAAGCGGGAGACCAGCATCAGCAGCGAAACCGCCGCCATGCTGATGCCGCAGACATCGGTGTAGAAAATCATCAGAAAATTGCCGACAAACATCCAGCTGAAATTGCAGCCGACGTCGCCCATGCCGTAGGCGATCTTGCTGATCAGCGGAACCTTGATATTGGTGTCTTGCTGCCGGGACGGTGCGGTGGTACTGCTCATTCGGCGCAGCTCCTTTCTCTCTTTACCCTGTTCCGAGGCTTAAAGCCGGGTTTCGTCCGCGATTTTCACGACCGCCTTGACGATGTTCGCCTTGTCGGCGATGCTCTTGTCCATCGCGTTCTGGATGTCGTCAAAGTCGAAAATGTTGGTCACGACGCCTTTGAGGTTGATTTTGCCCGAGGCGACCGCGTCGATGGCCATGGGGTAGATGTGGCGGTAGCGGAACACGGTCTTGAAGGTCAGCTCCTTGTCAAGTGCGAGGCTGACGGGGAGCGTCATTTCGCCCGACTTGGAGTAGCCGACGAGAACGATGGTCGCGCCCTTGTGCACCATTTCGATGGCCTGACGGGTGGTGAACTCGGTGCCTGCGGTTTCGATGACCAGATCGCAGCCGAAGCCGTCGGTCAGGTCGAGAACGGCCTGCACGGCGTTCTGCTCCTTGCCGTTGATCACGCCGTCCGCGCCGAGCTCGAGCGCCTTGTCCAGACGCGCCTGCATGATGTCCACCACGTAAACGTGGGAAACACCCTCAGACTTGAGCGCCATCATGCTCATCAGACCGATGCAGCCTGCGCCCATGACAACGGCGGTCTGACCGGCGTGCGCGCCGCCCTGATTGGCCGCGTGGAAGCCGACCGCGAGCGGCTCGATGAGCGCGCCTTCGAGCGTGCTTACGTTGTCCGGCAGCTTGAAGCAGAGCGCGGCTTCATGCACGACATACTCCTGAAAAACGCCGTCCACCGGGGGAGTCGCGAAAAATACAACATCCGGACAGAGGTTGTATTTGCCCTCGCGGCAGAATTTGCAGTGGCCGCAGGTCTTGCCCGGTTCGAGCGCAACGCGGTCGCCGACCTTGAGGTGCGTAACCTTCTTGCCAACCTCAACGACCGTGCCGCCCGGCTCGTGACCCAGAACGAACGGCGGCTCGACCACGTAATGACCGATGGCGCCGGTTTCGTAATAGTGCATATCGCTGCCGCAGATGCCGACATATTCGAGCTTTACCAGCACCTCATCGTCCTTCGGCGTCGGAATATCGCGCGTGGTGTAACCCATTTTGCCGATGCCGTTCATGACTGCTACTTTCATTTTGCCTTCCATAAAAATCCCTCCGCATTGTTATATATATTTACTTTTATAAACTACTTATGAATGTAGCTATAAATTAGCACAGGGCAGAAAGATTGTCAATCCCCGCGGCAGCATTTCAGAGATATGCACAAGAGCGCGGACGTAAAATTGTGCAAAAAAATCAGGGACAGAAGTCTGTCCCCGAGAAAATTCAAGTTATAACGACTGAATAAACGACTCAATGTGCACGAGCGCCGCGCCGAGCGCGGAGGATTCCAGCTGATAGCGGCTGAATTTCAGGTAGCTGCTGTCCGGCTCGAAGGTGTTGTGCCGGGCCAGAAGCTCCCGCAGCGGCGCACCGAATTCGGACAGAAAACCGCCCACGTAGCCGCCGACGATCACATCGCAGTCAAAAATCATGCGCAGGTTGTTCACCGCGACCGCGAGATGGGCGAGGTATTCGTCCCACGCGGCCTGAAGCGTGCGGTCTCTGGCACGCAGACCGTCGAAAAACAGCGCAAGATTGCCGCCGGTCAACGCGGAGAGCACCTTTGCGGAGCAGTAAGCGTCCACGCAGCCGCGCTTGCCGCAGTAGCAGGAGCGGCCGTCCGGGACGAGGGTCATGTGGCCGAACTCGCCGGCGCGGAGGTGCTCCCCGGCGTAGAGCGAGCCGCCCGTGAAAATCGAGCCGCCGACGCTGTTGCTCAGCGAGAGATAGACGAGGCTGTGCAGGTTTTCGCGGCCGCGGATCTCGGCGAGTCCGGCGGCGTTCGCGTCGTTGATGAAGCGGCAGGGGAAGGGGATGCAGCGGCTGAACTCCTCGACCGGCACGCCGCGCAGACCGAGCGCGTGGGAATAGACGAGCGTTTTCTCGTCCCGATCGAGAATGCCGGGCAGGGAAATACCGACACCGAGCACGGTTTCCGTCGGGCATCCCTCTTTTTCGAGCAGGCTCTTTACAAGCTCGGCGAGTCCGGCGGCGTAGGCGTCGCACCGCTCAAAGGGGCGCTTTTTTCGCTCAAACCGCACCAGTTCGCCGGATAAATCGACCAGAACCGCACCGATATGGTTCTGCGTTATTTCGAGACCGACCGCATAGCGGGCGTTCCGCACCGGGGCAAAGGCTTTCGCCTTGCGGCCGCCGGTGGACTCGAAGGTGCCGACCTCCTGCACCAGTCCCATTTCCATCAGCTCTTTGACGTTCTGGAGCACAGTCGGCCAGCTGTTGCCGACCTTGGCCGCCAGTTCGGGCTGGGAAATGCGCTCGCAGGCAAAAATGCTGCGCATCGTTCGAATGCGGTTGATTTTCTTTACATCGCGGTTGTTCGCTCCGCCTTTTATCATCTGGATGCGTCACCTCCGGATACGAAAACGACATCTGAAATGTAATTTATAAAGTCATTTCTATTATAGGGAATTCGGAGAGATTATGCAAGGGGAAACCTTTGATTCGGCGGAAGTTATAAAATAATAGAAACCCCGGAGCGGCTGCCCCGGGGTCTGTCTGCTGTCCAATCAAATTTTTAGTTCTTGCTGCGATACAGGAACGTTACGATCTGCGCTCTGGTGCAGCCGCCTGCCGGGGTGAATGTCGTTGAGGAAGTGCCGGTAGTGATGCCGTGCGCGACCGCCCACTGAACTGCATCGGCATAGAATGCGCCGTCCGCCAGATCGCTGAAGGCGAGATCTGCCTTGGCTGCGGGTTTGCCTGATGCACGCCACAGGAAGGTTACGACCTGATCGCGCTGTACCGTTACATTCGGGTCAAAGGAAGTTGCAGAAACGCCGTTCGTTACATTGTTCGCAACCGCCCACAGAACCGCCTGATAGTAATAATCCGAACGTTTGACGTCGGTGAACGGATTATCTACGCTGTTCGTCTGCGGAGAACCGGCAGCGCGCCACAGGAAAGTGACCGCCTGTGCGCGCGTACAGGTCTCCTGCGGCCCGAAGGTCGTTTCGGTCAGACCGGAAGTCACCTTGCTGCCTACCGCCCACTTCACCGCATCATAGAAGTAATCCGACTTGGCAATATCGGAAAATCCGGTATCGGGATCTTTCATCGGAGCCGTCGCAAAACGCGCCTCGATGGTGTGCGCGGTCTGCACCTTGACGAACTTATAGGACGCTACCGCACCGATGCTTTTGCCGTCCACCAGAACGTCCGCGATTTTATAGCCGTTATTTGCGGTAATCGTATAGTTCTGATTGTTGCCGTTGGTGATGCTTCTGGTACCGTTCGGGCTGATGCTGCCGCCAACGCCTGCCTTGGCCGTAATCGCATGCTTTTCTCGGGAGATATAGCCGCCCGAACCCTGCAGGACCGGGAAAGTTGTATACGCTTCGCCAAGTGCGCGTCCGTCTCGGCCAGTTCCCTTGAGGGTATAGTAGCCCGGCTTTGCATCCGGATCGACCCATACGCCCTTGTTAAGGATATAGACTTCGGAAGGCTCCTGCCCCTCTTCATCTGTAATCGACCAGTCCACCTTGCTGAAAATATCGTTGCCGTCGGCGTCATAGGCATATACTACGGCTACCGTACCGCCGTACATGCCGGGCCAGCCGGCAAGATCGACCTTAACGGAAACAACGGTCGGCAGTTCTTCCTCCGCTGCGCCTGCCGAGAAGACAGCCATGCTGCATACCGTCATAAGCGCCAGCAACAGAGATACGATTCGTTTCATCCTTTTCAAATGTACCACTCCCGGAAATTGGAATTCGTCAATGTTTGACTTGTTTCAGTTTACAACATTTTCTGCGGGATGGCAAGGGCGTTCCGGGGGGGGGGTCGCTTCGTGTGTTGCATGAAGATAACTTCGCTTTTGATTATTATCGGTATAGCACATAACAAAGCCGGAATCAAGCGTGACTTGGTCGTGGATTTTGTCCGGCCCACGCGGCTTTGTTCGAACTATTCGGATTCCATAGACAACATTATACAATAAATTCTCAATATTTCAACGAATAGCCGCAATTTTCGGGCGGTTCCATAACATTTATGGGCTGATGAATGACTGCCAGAAACATACAGAAATATACTTTTGCTGAAATTTTATATAACCAATATTGACAAAGCAGGCAGAGGGGGTATAATAAGCGTGTCAAATAGGCACAAGGGTACCCTTGTATCAGGATAGTCCTATCCTGATACAATCCGTTCTAATGACAAAATTTTTCGGAGCGGAGCGGAGAGACCTGCGGCCGAAGGTTCTGCAAATAAACGGAAAACCGCAGAACCGGAATATAAAAGGAGAAAAATATGATGAAAAAAAGATTATTGGCCAGCCTGCTCGCAGCCGCGATGACGCTGACCATGGCCCCGGCAGCGTTTGCGGCTGAGGGAGATAACGTGCAGCTTAATGACGCCTCCTCCGCCGCTGCCGAAGTAGACCCGACTGTCAAAACTGTCGCTCAGGTTGGGGATAAGGAATATACGTCGTTGGCTGATGCGATTGAAGCAGTTGATAATGGTGGTCAGGTAACTATCCTGAACGATGTAACCGAGGATGTCGTTATTCCTGAGGGGAAAATTGTTACGCTGTATTTAAATGGTCAAACAATTACCAATAGTACAGGCCATACCATTACCAACAACGGACAACTTGCCATCAATGGCACAGGTACGATTGACAATGTGACCAATGGTAAAGCTGCTGTATACAATGCAGCAGGTGCAACTTGCAATCTGAACGGCGAAATTGTATATTCCCGTAGCGCAGAAGCATCTACCAGTGAAAGCAGTGGTGGTGGTAACTCGTACTATGTTATCGATAACGTAGGTACGATGAATATTCATAAGGGCACGTTCAAATTCTCGGACACCAATAACGGTGCATTTTCCAGCCTTATCCACAATGGCTGGTATGACGGCAGCAAGAATACCTCCAATCAGAATGCTGTAATGACCATTTGGGATGGTGATTTTACGCAGGGAACTGGTGGTAAAATTACTGTAAAAAATGATGATTATGGCGAACTGGATATTCAGGGCGGTGTATTTACTCAGCCGGAGAGTAGCTATTATTGTGTATTTAACTACAATAAAGCCACTATCAGCGGCGGTACTATTAACGGCCATGTCGGCAATGAGTACATTAACGATACTTCGGACAAGGGCCATCTGGATATTCATGGTGACGCTGTTATTACCGGTGATATTGATAATACCACTGCAAAGGATACTAAGTCCGATGAAGACAATAATCTGGTTGAAATTTCCGGCGATGTAAAGATTGACGGTTCTATCAACACCTATAATGCAGCTAATGTTGTTATTTCCGGCGGTAACTTCAACTTTGACCCGTCTGACTATCTTGCAGAGTCCTCCGAGGGCGGCAAGAAGTACGTTGCTACCGCAACCAAGGGTGATTACGCATACAAGGTTGAACTGGTAGACAACTCTGTTGTTCCGGCTGTTCCGACTACGGGGGCAAATACTGCACCGAATAAGGACGAATTGGCAAAGAACACCGATATCGATAAGGCCTCCGTAGAAGCTGTTGCAAACGCTGCTAAGGAAGTAGCGGTAGACTCCAAGGAAATCTCTGAGCAGGCTCAGAATGCAGCGGCTGATCTCTCCGATGACGACAATCAGAAAAAGACATTCGAAGACGCGGCTAAGGGCGAAGTTCCGGATGTTGAGAAAATCGAAGTTCGTTCGCACATCGACGTAGTTCCGAAGGCTTTCAACAATGAGAAATACACTCTGGACATTACTCCGAAGATTGACATCGTTGTTGTCGGCAAAAAGGAAGATGGTACTGCCGCTGAAAAGGTAGTCGATACCAAGAAACTGACGATTGCAAAGAGCACCACTGTAAACATTCCGCTTCCGGCAAGCTTTATTGATAGAACTATCTCTCAGCTGTTCGTACAGCACAAGGGTTATGAGTATGAAGCAACGGTAAGCGAGGATAATGGTGCTTATATCGCAACGTTCGAGAATCCGCACGGCTTCTCTGAGTTCACCATCACGAAGAACTCCCAGACCGCAGCTAAGATTAAAGATGTATGTTACACTAAGTTCGAAGATGCTGCCACCGCAGCAAAGGACAACGAAACTGTTTATGTAATCGGTTCCGACACCGAGTACAAGGCGACCATCTCCGGCGCATCCAAGACCATCAAGGTCGAGAACGGCAAGGATAAGGACATCACTGTAACTATTAACAACACCGTAAAGACCATTAAGCCGCAGGAAACTGCTGAGTTTACTTACACCAAGCCGTCCTCTTCCGGTTCCTCCGGCGGCTCGGCCTCCAAGACCACCTACAAGGTTACGACTTCCTCTGTCGCGAACGGCGGCGTAAACGTTTCTCCGTCCTCCTCGGCGAAGGGCGACAAGGTCAAGATTACCCTGTCCCCGAACAAGGGCTATAAGCTCGATAAGCTGACTGTTACGGACGCTTCCGGCAAGACCGTTTCCACCACCAAGACGAGCGACACGGTTTACACCTTCACGATGCCTGCTTCTCAGGTAACGGTCGGCGTAACCTACGTCAAGGCCGACGAAACCACTGAGCAGCCGAGCACTAAGACCTTCTCCGATGTTTCTTCGTCTGACTGGTTCGCGGATGCAGTTAAGTACGTTTCCGACAAGGGCATGATGAACGGCACCGGCAACGGCAAGTTCTCCCCGGCGGACTCCACCACCCGCGGCATGCTCATGACCGTTATCGCCCGTTACGCAGGTCAGGACACCACCGGCAGCAACCCGTGGTACCAGAAGGGCATGGAGTGGGCGAAGGCCAACGGTGTTTCCGACGGCACTGAGCCGAATGCGAACATCACCCGTGAGCAGCTCGTCACCATGCTGTACCGTTATGCCAAGGCAAGCGGCAAGGACGTTTCCGTCGGCGAGGACACCAACATCCTCTCCTACGCGGACGCGACGACCGTTTCCCAGTACGCAATCCCCGCGATGCAGTGGGCGTGCGGCGCAGGTATCATCAACGGCGCGAACGGCAAGCTCAATCCGCAGAATAACGCTACCCGTGCGGAAGTTGCCGCAATCCTTATGCGTTTTTGCGAGAATGTTAAGTAAAAAATAAACATCTTTCTGAGAGCAGCTGCACCTCACCGTGCGGCTGTTCCTTTATGGAAAGGGGGGCATTCCTTGATGGGAATGAGCGAAAACAGGGCGCAGAGGGCGGTTTTAGAACGGCTTTTCGCCTTGCAGGACACGAAATACCGGGCGTTTCAGAGCAAGCTGATGCCGACCGTCGCGCCCGAAACCGTAATCGGCGTGCGCACGCCGCTGCTGCGGAACCTCGCAAAGGAGCTTGCGGGCACCGCCGAGGCGGCGGACTTCCTGCGCGTTCTGCCGCACGCATACTACGAGGAGAACAACCTCCATGCGTTCCTCGTGGAGAAAATCCGCGACTACGACGCAGCGCTCGCGGAAACCGAACGGTTCCTGCCGTACATCGACAACTGGGCGACCTGCGACATCACGGCCTGCGGCATGAAGACGCTCGGCCGCGCCCCTGCGACTGCTTTTCGCCCAAGGTTTTCGCGAAGCATAAGGACGAGCTGCTGACGCCCGTCCGCCGGTGGCTCTTATCGGAAAAGCTCTACACCGTGCGCTACGCAATCGGCATGCTGATGCGGCATTACCTCGATGCGGATTTCCGGCCGGAATACCTCGCGTGGGTGGCGGACGTGCAGAGCGAAGAGTATTACCTGAACATGATGCGTGCGTGGTACTTCGCCACGGCGCTCGCCAAGCAGCCGGACGACACGCTGCCGTATCTCACCGAGCGGCGGCTCGACGTCTGGACGCACAACAAGGCCATTCAGAAGGCCGTGGAGAGCTATCGCATTCCGCCCGAATTGAAGCAGCACCTTCGCGAAATGCGCATCCGCGCGTAAAACTTCCATAAAAATACCGGAGCGCACGGGCCAAATCATCAGGCTGTAACCCCATCGACATGATAAACTCCCCGGAAATCGATGCCGTTATGTGCACCACGTCCGACCCGTATCACGAGGAGTACGTTCTCGCCTCCATCGCGGCAGGCAAGTACGTGTTCTGCGAGAAGCCGCTCGCGCCCAAGGCGGACGCCTGCAAACGCATCGTGGAGGCCGAGAGGAAGGCAGGGAAGAAGCTGGTTCAGGTCGGCTTCATGCGCCGCTACGACGAGGGATACAAGCAGCTCAAGGCGGCGGTTGACAGCGGCAAGTACGGTGAAGCGCTGCTGCTGCACTGCGCACACCGCAACCCGTCTGTTCCGGATGACTGGGACAACTCCATGGCAGTTGAGAACTCCATGGTTCACGAAATCGACGTTCTACGCTGGCTGCTCGGCGAGGATTACGCTACCGCTGAGGTTCGCTACGGCAAGTCCACCAACAACGGTCCGAAGGACCTACACGACCCGCAGATCATGATCTTGACCACCAAGTCCAGCGTCCGCATCGACGTTGAATCCTTCGTAAATAACAAGAATGACTACGACATCAAGTGCGAGATCGTATGTGATGGCGCGGTGCTCAACATGCCGAAGCCGAATTACATCTCGGTAAACGCAAATGCAACCACCGGTCAGGCGATGTACACCGACTGTTTCCAGCGCTTTGCAGATGCGTATAACGCGGAAATCCAGACCTGGATCAACGCCTCCAAGGCAGGCTACGTTGACGGCCCGACCGCATGGGACGGCTACTGCTGCCAGGTTGCAGCGGCGGCGGCTTCCAAGGCACGCGAGACCCAGACCATTCAGCCGGTCGTCTACGACGAGATGCCGGACTTCTACAAGGCATAATTTCCCGCACTTTTCTTCAATTCATCTCAGAACCTATCTTCTCTCTTTTTTCTTCGGCGGGTGTGCGGCAATCCGCGCACCCGCTGCCTATTTTCAGGAGGTAATCTTTATATGAAACTCGCAATTTGCACGGATGTTTTTGCTGATCTGTCCTACACGGATATGCTCGACAAGGTAAAGTCCCTCGGCATTGACGCGGTCGAGATGACCGCCGGCGGCTGGGGCGCACGCAAGCACTGCAACACCGCCGAGCTGCTCGCGGACGCAGGCAAGCGTGAAGTGTTCATGATGGAGCTTGAAAAGTGCGGCATTGAGCACATCGCTATCGAGGAATTCCCGGGCACCATGGTTTGGTCTGCTTCGACCCTGCTCAAGCTGCGTGAGGCTATCGACCCGATGCTCGGCATCAACCTCGACCCCTCCCACATGATGGGCTACGACGGCGACGTTTCTCTCGAAATGGAGGACCTCACCATGACGGTTGACGCCGGTGTTCATACCTCCATCGACGCGCTCCGCCAGACGATCAGCCGGTAAAACGTAAAATATAAAACAGTATAAAACCCCTTCCCGTTATTCCTCTCGTAACGGGAAGGGGGTGGTTTTTCGGGGGGTAAAGCCCATCATGCAGCCGGTCTGTGCCTTTGGTTCTCTCGTGAAATTTCAGGAGGTGTATCGATGGATCAATTCTCTGAGGTCGTTTAGCGTGATATGCGCAATATCATTGGCGGTATCAGCAGGTGATAAGGCGTTTTCGGCAGGGTAAGGGAGATAATAAAGTGTATCATCGTCACCTACTAACATCTGACAGAATTTCCAACCCAGCTGTTCATATGCATCAGCCGGCATGTCGTCGGTCGGAGCGCCGAGGAAAAAGATATACTGCTGACCGACTAAGGGGCTTTCCTGCATATCGGCTGCTTGGCGGATGATCGTATTTTCCAACTCTTCATCAGTCATATCGGTATAGCTTTCTCGATTATGTTCCGCCGCGGCAACATCTTTCATAGAAACATACCCGCCATATGCGTAGATCGTAATGTTTGACCTGTCCGACAGGTCGCCGGACAACACGTCTTGTACAGCGGCGTCAATAACGGTCCATGCGTTAGCGCCGATGGAAGTATATTCTATGTTATCGACTGTCGCCTGAACGATGGCAGTTGCGTGCGGAATGACTTCTTCGAGAACTGGGCGATATGCTAAATCAAGGCGGGAATTGTCGTTTATAACGGTTTTATCCTGATAAATTGAGGGCGTTTCTTGCTCGAAAAGTATGATTTCAGAGTCGGGAATTGGGGTTTCTTGGGGCAGGGGAGTGTTGTCTGTTGCGGAAGTCTGATCGTCAGCGCTCTGACACGCCGTCAGCGAAATAATTACAAGGACGCTTAGGAGTAAAATGGATATTTTGGCTCGGTGATGCTTCACGACAGGTCGCTCCTTTCCGTTCATGGATAGATTTATTATATCGCTGCATCAATAGTCTGTCTATTCATTTGAAAAGGAAACGGTATATTCCCAATTTGATAAATAAAAACAGCAGGCACATTCGTGTCTGCCGTCCTGCTGCCCGTCACGGCTTTTGTGCTGTGGCGGGTATTTTTTTGCGTTGAAATGGCCTGTCCTTGCGGCTGCCGGAGATTGGCGGTCAAGGGTGTTAAAAAATGTACGATTTGCTACACAGTGTACAGTATTTTTACTTTGGACTGCTTATCCCATTAAAGTATTTACAATTATATCAAAAAATACGCGAAACTACAAGGCTTTGGCAGGTTATTAACCTGTACTATTTGCTACACTTTTGTCGAGCAATGTGAGGGTTAAGGGATGGAACCGAGAAGCTTTTATTACTCCTGCACACCGGAAGCTGACCGCGAAACGCAGTTCGAAAGCTTCCGTTCGATGGGAGCACACGAAAGCGAGATTTTCATTGATGTGTGCGGGAACAGAAAATCGAGCCGCAGCAGTCTGGCGATGCTCAAGCGCATCGGCCTGCGTGAGGGCGACCGGCTGACTATTCCGACGCTGTACTGTTTGAGTGATTTGAAAAAGGGCCTTGCAGATGAGCTGAACTGGCTTCGACAGCACGGAATTCAGCTGCGGATTGCTGATATTCCGATGACGATGCGCTGCTCTGATGAAACGGAGCAGCGCCTTGCCAGCGAAATGCTGTATCAGGTGATCGATGCGACGGTTCTGAAGGAGCGCGAGGAAAAACGCCAGAAGCAGAGCGAAGGCATTCGTGCGGCACAGGAAAAGGGCGTGCATATCGGTCGTAAGCCGATGGAGCGCGGCGCGGAGTTTGAAACGCTGAAACAGCAGTGGCAGCGCGGCGAGGTCTCGCTCAGAGAGGCTGGCAGACGGCTCGGCGTGACGCATCAGACGTTTAAGAAGTGGGTGGAGGAACCCGAGGAAGATTAAGGATAAGGTTGTACAAATTCATGTCAAAAACACAGCAGGGGTTCTCGACCAGAGAACTGAAGAAGATTTTTTCGATTGTTTTCGTCGCGTACATGGTGCTTGCGGTGGCGTTTTATTTTCTCTCCGGAGAGCAGCTACGTTATCGCGACTCGCGCGGCAATATTGAGATGCCGGTAGCGAACGCTGCGACGGTTGAGTTGACAGCAGGTTCGGTTGTGGAACAGCAGTTCACGCCGAAAATTCAGATTTTTGAGCATCTTTCCGTGCAATGGGGTGTGTTCAACCGTGTCAATCACGGCACGGTGAACGTGCAGCTTGTGAACCTGGCAACGCAGGAAGTCTTGCTTGATCAGAATTTGCAGGCGGATCAGCTTACGGAAGGTCAGGTTACGACGTTTGATTTCCCGGCACTGGAAACAGTCTGCAATGCGCCGCTTGCTCTGCGTATCACATCGCCCGATGCCGTGGCAGGCGACGCGCTCACGCCGGTGATGAAGACCGATGCAACGCTTGAAAACGGTCAGCTGTATGTCAATGGACAGGCTGTAGACGGTGAACTGGCATTCTCGGCTACCGGCAGAGATTATATCTGGACCGGACTACACTATTGGCAGTTCGCGGCGGCCGGCGCGGTAATCCTCGCGGCGCTGCTGCTGATGTTGCTTCACAAGCATAAGACCGGCAAGAAAAGCTTTATTCTCAATGCGATGATTGCACTGAGACGGTATCGCTTCCTTATCAAGCAGCTGGTTGACCGTGATTTCAAGGCAAAGTATAAGCGTTCAATTCTTGGCGTGTTCTGGAGCTTTCTCAACCCGCTGCTCAACATGATTGTGCAGTACGTTGTCTTCTCTAATATGTTCAAGTTCGATATTCCGTACTTTCCGGTCTATCTTCTTTGCGGCAATGTCATTTTTAACTATTTTTCTGAATCGTGCGGCATGGCGCTGACGTCCATTGTCGGCAACGCGGACCTCATCAAAAAGGTGTATGTGCCGAAGTATATTTACCCGCTAACGCGCATCATGTCCTCGCTGATCAATATGCTGATTTCGCTCATTCCGCTGGCGGCTGTCGCGCTGATTTCCGGCCTTTTGCCGAACAGAACCTACCTACTGCTGCCGTTCCCGCTGCTCTGCCTGGCACTGTTCTGCCTTGGATTGGGCATGCTGCTCGCATCGGCGATGGTATTCTTCCGGGATATTCAGTTTCTTTGGGGTGTATTGACGACGATTTGGATGTATTTGACCCCGATTTTTTATCCGATCACAGCACTTCCCGAAACAATTCAGTCGATTGTTAAAATGAATCCGCTGTACTTCTATGTAACCTTTTTGCGCTCGTGTGTGATTGACGGTCTTTCGCCTGAACCGTTCATGTATGTGCAGTGCGCGCTTATTGCGCTAGGAATGCTTGCTGTGGGTGCATTCACGTTCAAAAAATCGCAGGACAATTTTGTCCTCTATTTATAAGGTGTGAAAATGAGCAAAAATGAAAAGCTGCTCCATGAGCAGAAGGAAAAAGTTGCAGAACTTCAAAAGCGAAAAATTATTGAGGTACAAAATGTTTCGATGCGCTTTCGGCTGACGGACGATAAAATCATGTCGCTGAAGGAGTTCGTAACACGCAAGCTGAGCGGCAAATACAAGACCTCAGAATTCTGGGCGCTGAAGGATGTATCGTTCGATGTGTATCGCGGCGAGGTTGTCGGCATTATTGGCCACAACGGCGCAGGCAAAAGCACGATTTTGAAAGTCATTTCGGGCATTCTCAAACCGACTGAGGGATCTGTGACCTGCAGAGGCAACATCGTGCCGATGCTGGAACTGGGCTCGGGTTTTGACCATGATTTGACCGGACGCGAGAATATTTTTCTCAACGGCGCAATTCTCGGTTATACGGAAGATTTTTTGAAGTCAAAGTACGACGAAATTGTTGCATTTTCCGAACTAGGTGAGTTCATTGATGTGCCGATTCGCAACTATTCATCCGGTATGCTGATGCGTTTGGCGTTTTCGATCGCGACGGTTGTCAATCCGCAGATTCTCATTGTGGACGAAATTCTTGCTGTCGGCGATGCGAATTTCCAGGAGAAAAGCCGCAAGCGTATGCTGGAGCTCATGAGCGGCGGCACGACCGTGCTGTTTGTATCGCACAGCCTTGAGCAGATCCGCGAGATGTGCGACCGCGTGGTTTGGCTGGAACATGGACAGACGCAGATGATTGGAGTAACCAATGTAGTATGCAGCCAATACGAACAAGTATAGAGAGCGGGAGGAAGATGATATGAAAGGTATTATTTTAGCAGGCGGCAGCGGTACGAGACTGTATCCGTTGACCATGGTAACAAGCAAGCAACTGCTGCCGATTTACGACAAACCGATGATTTACTATCCGCTTTCTACGCTGATGCTGGCTGGAATTCGCGATATTCTGATCATCTCGACACCGACAGATCTGCCGAATTTCGAGCGTCTGCTCGGAGATGGCAGCCGCTACGGTGTCAATCTGTCGTACAAGGTGCAGCCGTCGCCGGACGGTCTTGCGCAGGCGTTTACGCTTGGCGAGGAATTTATTGGCGATGAGCCGTGTGCGATGGTGCTCGGTGACAACATCTTCTATGGTGCGGGCCTGAGTGAGCGCTTGAAGGCTGCGACAGAGGCGGCACAGAACGGTCAGGCGACTGTATTCGGTTATTATGTTAATGACCCGGAGCGTTTCGGTATCGTGGAATTTGACAAGGCAGGTCACGTGATTTCTGTTGAAGAGAAACCCAAACAGCCGAAATCTAACTATGCGATTACCGGCCTGTATTTCTACGACAAGCGTGTCGTGGAGTTGGCAAAGCAGGTCAAACCGTCCGCGCGCGGCGAGCTGGAAATCACCGACCTCAACCGCATGTATCTTGAAGACGGTACGCTTAACGTGCAACTGCTCGGCCGCGGCTATGCGTGGTTAGATACTGGCACGATGGACACGCTGGTTGAAGCCGCTGAATTTGTAAGAATGATTGAACAGCGTCAAGGAATTATGATCTCAGCACCAGAAGAAATCTCTTATCGAAAAAAATGGATTACGAAAGAGCAACTGCAGAAAGCAGCAACTACATATGGTAAGAGCGATTATGGTCGCTACTTAAAAATGGTTTCTGAGGGGGCAATGTTGATATGAAGATTTTAGTAACCGGCGGTGCCGGATTTATTGGCGGCAACTTTGTGCATTTTATGCTCAAAGAGCACCCGCAGGACGATATTCTGTGTGTGGACGCGCTGACCTATGCAGGTAACATGGAGACGCTTGCGCCGGTGATGGACAATCCGCATTTCAAGTTTATCAAGGCGGATATTGCTGACCGCGAAGCGATTTACAGCATTTTTGAGCAGGAGAAGCCGGAGATTATCGTAAACTTTGCAGCGGAGAGCCATGTTGACCGCTCGATTGAGAATCCGTCCATTTTTTTGCAGACCAACGTCATGGGCACGCAGGTGCTGCTCGACGCATGCCGTAAGTATGGCATTCAGCGCTATCATCAGGTTTCGACCGACGAGGTGTACGGCGACCTGCCGCTCGACCGTCCCGACCTGTTTTTCACCGAGAAAACCCCGATTCACACCTCCAGCCCGTACTCGGCGAGCAAGGCAAGTGCTGACCTGCTCGTGCAGGCGTACCACCGCACGTTCGGCGTGCCGGTGACGATTTCGCGCTGTTCGAACAACTACGGCCCGTATCATTTCCCGGAGAAGCTGATTCCGCTCATGATCGCGAACGTGCTGAACGACAAGCCGCTGCCGGTCTACGGTGACGGCAAGAACGTCCGCGACTGGCTGTACGTGGAGGACCACTGCCGCGCAATTGACCTTATCATTCGCAATGGCCGCGTCGGCGAGGTTTACAACGTCGGCGGCCACAACGAAAAGACCAATCTCGAGGTCGTGCAGCTGATTATTGCGGCGCTCGGCAAGGGTGAGATCAAGTTTGTGCGCGACCGTGCAGGCCACGATCGTCGCTACGCGATCGACCCGACCAAGATTCACAACGAGCTGGGCTGGCTGCCGCAGACTAAGTTTGAGGACGGCATCCAGAAGACTATTCAGTGGTATCTGGATAACAAATCGTGGTGGGAAAACATCATTTCCGGAGAATATCAGAAGTATTATGAACGAATGTATGGAAATAGATAAACAAGCCGCGGTATCTGTTATTGTACTGACATATGGGAACTTTGAAAGACTATCAGCTACATTAGACTCTATATGTATCCAGCATCAAGCAATTGATAAAATTATCGTTTCAGATGATGGATCAAATTGTGAATTTTCTGAATTATGGATGAAGAAGTATCCGCAAGTAGTGTTTCGAAAAAATAGTCATAACGTGGGAACGGTGCAACATATGAACATAACAGCAGGGCTGGTGAATTCCAAATATATTAAATATTTGGGCGCTGGTGATGAATTTTGGGATCAAAATTCTCTGCGTGATATGGTTAAGTTTGCGGAGAAAAGCGATTCGATTGTATGTATCTTCCAATCCAAAGTATATACGCCATTTGGAGAGGCTCGTTATTGTTTTCCGGGTATAAAAGGTTTGAAACTGCATACTACACCACATAAGGCTTTCCGAGTATTAGCCATAAAAAATATTGTTAGTGCTGTTGCGACGATATTTCGATGCGATTTTTTTACGGATCAGAACGGATTTGATACTTCATATCGATATTTGGAAGACTGGCCGACCTGGCTGAGATTATCGCGTGAAAATTATTCACTGTCTTTTAAAAATCAAATTGTTTGTAAGTATTTTTTGTCTGGTGTAAGTGCGCAAAACTTAGATGCGTATCATTCACGGATATTGAGAGACGATATGATTTGTTGCTATGAAAAGGAGATTCTGCCTTACCTGCATATGTTCAGCTTAATTCAAAGACGGAAGATACAATTTAGTTATGACATGCTTTGTGGATATCCAGAAGAAAAATTGCGCCAAGAGTATGGATTTTTTTATTTTGCGACTGTGCTGAAACGTGAAATCAAGCGATGGATTATTCGATGATGCAAGAGACAGTAACCATTCTAATTGCGAGCTATCAAAGCGGTAATGATTTAAAAGCAGCAGTTGAAAGCACTTTAGCACAAGATTATCCTCGCAAGGAACTGATTATTTGCGATGACGGAAGTGATGAAGCAATTACTGTAGATTTGCTCAATCAATTCTCGGCACAGGGGATTCGGATCGTTCGACAAAAAGTAAATAGAGGAACGGTTAGAAATCTGAATGCGGGTCTGCGCTGTAGCGAAGGACAATGGGTTATTACGCTGGCTGCGGATGATCGGTTTAAGACAATACATAGCATAACACAGTTGGTATCCGAGGCATATGATACCCAAGCACAATGGGTTGTTGGTCGCACAGAACTAGTGGGATGCGAAAATGTGTGGATAGATAAGTCGCCCATAGAAGATATAGAAAGCAATACAAATCCGTATGCTTTCTTTGAAACGTTATGTTATTCATGCTGGCTGCCATCGAGTGGAAATCTTTACAGACGGAGTTTTCTTGAACAATTTGGTCTGTATGATGAGCGATACTATTTAGTTGAAGACTGGCCACTATTTCTAAAAGCAGCTCGTTCTCGGCATTCCCCACGACGATTAGACAAAATTACAATCGTTCGTAAGAAGGACGGTGTCAGCAATAAAAAAGCACAGGTCAATTTTAAGTATCAAACAGACCTGATAGAGATTATGGGAAAAGAAATACTGCCGTATTTGGATTTGTTGCCATCGGAGGTACAGAAAAAGATATATAGAAGATGCAAAGATAAAGAACAAATTTTTCAATACAGATTTTATAAAAAAACTCCTTTTGAAAAAATGATATGGTTTATCGAACATCCGATGGTAATATTCAGAAGGCTATTAGAAAGATTGAAGAATAATGATTAACTGCAGAAAGATAACATTTAAAGCGTTTAGCGGGCCGTTGGGACAGCTTAACGCTATTGAGGAGCGCAGAGATATTCCGTTTGAAATTAAACGGGTCTACTATATCACAAAAGTTCCTGAAAATGTGACTCGAGGCTTCCATTCACACCGAAAGCTAGAACAAGTATTACTTTGCTTAAATGGCTCTGTAAAAATTCGAGTTAAAACTCCCGAAAATGAAGAGATTATTATGTTAAATGATCCCTCAGAAGGCCTGTATATTGGTCATATGATATGGCGTGAAATGTTTGATTTTACACCGGATACTGTGTTAATGGTTCTTGCTTCGGAACATTATACAGAATCAGATTACATACGGGATTATGAACAGTATAAAGAAGAGGCTGTTAAATATTTTGAATAGGAGACATGTAATATAATGGATAAAATTCCTTTTTCGTCGCTGACATATATTCATAAGGAATGCGAAACTGAACTGAAGTCAGCATTTGAACGTGTATTAACCAGTAACTGGTTTATTCAGGGACAAGAGTGTAAAAAATTCGAAAAACAGTTTGCTGAGTATTGCGGTACGGCAGAGTGCGTAGGCTGCGGCAATGGTCTGGATGCATTAATGCTTGCATTAAAGGCAATGGACATTGGCACTGGAGATGAGGTGATTGTTCCGTCGTTTACTTTTATTGCCACAGCATTAGCAGTGGCATATGCTGGCGCAAAACCTGTTTTTGTCGAAGTGGATCCGGAAACCGCTTTGCTGGATACTGAAAAGATTGAAGATGCCATCACACCTCGGACGAAAGCGATTATTGCTGTTCACCTTTATGGTCAGATGGCACCGATGGATAAAGTCTGTGAAATCGCGAGAAAGCATAATCTTCGAGTTCTCGAAGATGCGGCACAGGCACATGGTGCCGTATACAAGGAGAAACGTGCGGGCAGTTGGGGTGATGCAGGCTGCTTTAGTTTTTATCCGGGAAAGAATTTGGGGGCATTAGGAGACGCTGGCGCAGTTACTACAAACGATGCCGAAGTTGCACGTAGAGTTCGCGCTATTGGAAATTATGGTTCTGAGAAGAAATATGTGCACGATTTTATGGGAGTAAATTCGCGATTAGATGAAATGCAGGCAGCATTTTTAGACGCTAAACTGCCATATTTAGAGGAATGGAATCAAAACCGACGTAAAATTGCAGCAAGATATCTCAGCGAAGTAAATAATCCCTATATTAAACTTCCAATAGTCAAACATGGAGTGCCTGTTTGGCATATTTTTGCGGTGCAATGTGACTGCCGGGATGATCTGAAGCACTATCTCGAAGAAAAGGGTATTGGTACGAATATTCATTATCCAATTGCAATGCATCGGCAAAAGGCATTTGAGATATACCATTTCGAGCCAGATGCATATCCTATCGCTGAAAAATTAGCCAATACAGTTTTGAGTATTCCTATGTATAGCGGAATGACAGATGAAGAAGTAACTTATGTAATTAAGGCGTTGAATGAATATAAACAGGCGGTGAAATAATGCACGGACAATCTCACAATGTTCAGATAGCGTCAACTGCTAAAATCTGCAAGGATGTTTATATCGGAAATAATGTTGTTATTGAAGATGATGTATATATTGATATGGGATGCATCATTCGTGATAATGTGACAATTAAACGGGGCACCACGGTTGGGGCAAGATGCATTTTAGGAGAGTATCTTCAGGATTTTTATAAAGCCAACATAAATCAATGTCATCCACTGATTATAGGAGAAAATTCGCTGATTCGAAGCGAAACCATTATTTATGGTGACTGCAATATTGGAAAGTGCTTTCAAACGGGACATCGTGTGACCATTCGCGAGAACAGCAATATAGGAGAACATGTACGAATTGGAACGTTGTCAGACATTCAAGGATATTGCCAGATTGGTAATTATGTTAATATGCATAGCAACGTACATGTTGCTCAAGCAAGTATTATTCATGATTATGTATGGCTATTTCCGTATGTAGTATTGACTAATGATCCTCAGCCGCCGTCCATGACAACGGCTGGCGTGGAGATTGATCGGTATGCGGTTGTTTCGACAAATTCGATTGTGCTCCCTGGAGTGCATATTGGAGAAGATGTTTTAATCGGAGCAGGATCTATTGTAACTAAAGATATACCTAAATCTATGGTCGCTTTTGGTAATCCAGCACGTTTACACGGAAAAGTCGATCAGATAAAAAACAAAGAAGGAAATGCTGCATACCCATGGCGATATACTTTTGACCGTGGAATGCCGTGGCAGAATGTAGGATATGAAGCGTGGAGTTGTGATAATGAAGAATGAGGCGAGCAAACAAATACCACTGGTTTCGATTATCGTTTTAACGTATTTACAGCGACATATTTTAAATGATTGTATAGATTCAATCTTGAGTCAAGATTACCCCAATATTGAATTGATTATCTGCGACGATTGCAGCGCGGATTTTGATTGCGATGAAGTCTATCAATACATCGAACAGAATAAAAAAAGCAATATAAGTAATATTGTTATATATAAGCATGCTGATAATGTTGGTACCGTGATGAACGCGCAGAAAGGCGTTGAATTGTCATCGGGAGAGTTTTTTAAATTACATGCAGGGGACGATATGCTGTACGAGGATGACTCGATAAGTCGTGCGATGAAATATTTTCAAGAGCCGCAAACGATGATTATTGCAGGCATCTCTCGCGCTTGCCAGCATGACGGAACGTTGACAGACCACTATTATCCGGCATATGAAGCTCGCGTATCCATGATGAATGCTGACGCATATCGCCAGTTTGAGATGATGGGAACGCAATCATGGGGAGAATATATTAACGCTCCTGCAGTCTATTGGAGACGGAAACTGTTTGACCAGATGGGGGGATTTGATCTTCAGTATAAGTACACTGAAGATTGGCCGATGTGGTTGAAAATTACTAAATCTGGCATTCGTATTACAGTTGTTGATGAGATTTTTACAGTCTACCGTTATGGTGGTATCTCGAATGATCAAAGTGTTCTCAATCTGGACATAGGAAAAATGCACTACATGGATTGTATTCATGTGTTGCGTGAACAGGTTCTCCCTGTATTTGTTCAAGCGGGAAATAAGAAGAAGATTACTCGCTGCAGACATGCAATTAAATGTATTGAGGTCCGCAAAGAGACGGAAGGCGAATGGGCGAATTGGTCAGCTATTAGAAAAATTATCTGGCGCATAAAAAATAGAAAATTTCTTTTTGTTTCATGGGCGTACAGAAAAAGAAAATATGGAATAACGCTGCCGAAGAAAAAACTAGGTCTGCTGCTGGGTGGACTTATTATTTTATATAAGCTCAATATCAATACCGTTCCGTTCTATGTATCCAATATAGTCTGGTCATATTTCTTTTTTGCGGTAATGCTGTATACGATTCTGCAAATCGGAATATGGGGATTGGTTAAGATCATGAATGTTATATTAGATATTAAACGAGGGTAATTATATGCAAAAGATATTTTCGGTCATTGTTCTATGTTACCGGCATTTCGAGTATCTTTTTACAGCTATAGATTCCGTGCTAGAACAGGATTATACGAATATTGAGCTGATTATTTCAGATGATGGTTCTCCGAATTTCCCTAAAAAGGAGATAGCGGATTATATCGAAGAGCGTAAACGTGATAATATCACAAAGGTAATTATTCGCCAACAGCAGGAAAATTCCGGTACGGTAAAGCACTTGAATAGCGCGGTTAGCAGCAGTACAGGTGAGTTTATTGTTGCGTTAGCGGGAGATGATGCATTAGCTAGTCCAAATGTATTAACTCAATACGTACAGGGCTTTACAGAAACTCTCTCCACATGCCATATTCAAATGGCACAGACAGCAATGTATGACGAGCATCTAGATAAAGTTGAATATTATTATGTTAAACCTCAGGTACAGCATGCTCTTGAAGCAACGCGGAATAGTTCAGATGAACTGTATCGCCTTTTGCTACAATATGGTGCGTGTTTACCATCTACAAGTACATGTTTTAAACGCACGTTTTTTGAAAAATTTGGGGAATTCGATGAGAACTTTGTATTAGTAGAAGATTATCCGATGCATATGCGGCTGGCAAAGGAACATTGGGTTATTCATTACCAGAACTTTATTGCGATTAAGCACAGACACGGCGGAATCAGTCATGGACAAAAAAATACATTGTCCAGATCATCGGTATTATATTTTACTGATGAGAAAAATATGATTGAAAAGCTGATTCTGCCTCAGATTTCTGAATTGCCAAGTAAGGTCAGATATTCTGTGCTTCGTTATCAGAAACGACAATTGCGATGGATTGAGTTTATGATAGCAAAAACGGAAAAGAAATATTTAAAACTGTTCATGCTGGTATTATTCAATCTGGGATTTATTATTCAATCCTTGTGCGCAAAGAATAATGTTTGGGCAGAACGATGGCACGCTAAGATGCTGATTTTATGGTTTGCATTGAATTTTATCACGCCTATTGTAGGTGAAATGGCAAGCGGCTTTGGAGATGGATTTTCTCTTATGATGACGTATTTGATGAATGTTTTTGCAATCGGTGCATTTACATTTTGGGTTATAGCATTTTTGATGTGGATTGTTAATAAGGTTTCGACTCTAATAGACCGTTTTCCCAATGAAGTAAAGGCGATTGGATAAGAAAGAGGGGATGATGGTGAAGAAGGGCGTTACTAATGCCAATAGAAAAAATACGTTTATTTTCTGCTTGATTTCAACCTATATTGTTGGCATTGCTGCACATGCATATGTGTTCTTTCATGACAGTTTTTCTCATGATTCATTAGGCGCAATTTATGCTTCAAAATCTGAAGATTTGTGGAAATGTGCTCTTGGACGATGGGTAGTTCCGCTTTATAGGAAAATTGTACGTGGAAGTATTTCTAGCCCATGGCTGATTGGTCTATTAGCTTTGTTGTGGATAGGAATTACGTTGTATTTAATTGTAGAGTTATTTCAAATTTCGCAGAAAAGACATGTATTTCTGTTAGCTTCAATTTTAACGGTTAATTTAACCGTAATTGCACTCGCTGCAACCTTTTTATTTGAATTAGATATTGATATGTTTGCATTACTATTAGCTACATGTGCAGTCTATATGTGGAGACAATATCGATGGGGATGGATTATAGGAATTCCGCTAATTACAGGTGTTTTAGGAATTTATCAAAGCTACATTTCTGTTGTAATTTCTCTGATAATTATACTTTTAATTAATGATTGTATTTCTAAAATATCAGTTAAAAGCATTTTTAAAAATGGTATGCAAGGAATAGGCATGTTAATAGGCGGAGGAATGGTATATTTAGTAAGCCTAAAAGTGGTAGTTGCTGTTACAGGCCAGAAGTTAGCTAGTAGCTATAATGGATTAACCAATATGTCGCAGATTGCAAGCTCGAAGTTGTTTACATTTATTCAAAACGCATATGGCGATTGGATAGCATCGTTTATTTCACCAGAAGCTGCATATATTGGGGGCTTACTAAAGGTAGCTAATATTGCGGTGCTATGCTTCGTTATTGGTGGCTTGATAGCTATATTCATCGATAAAAATTTGAATATGCTGAATAAGATAATGGTGTTTGTGTTAGCGGCAGTATTACCTATAGGGATGAATATATCTTGCATTCTTAGCGGTGGTATGGTGCATGTTTTGATGCGGTATTCGTTTTGGCTATTTTATGCGTGGGCTTTATTGTTAATTCAAAGATTAAAACATAGTATCCTAAAAGAGAAAAAACGATTCAAGTATATGGCAAGTGGAGGAGCAGTACTTTCTATTGCTATTTTAATAGTAATTTGGAATAATTTCCAAGCAGCTAATGCGGTTTATTTAAAAAAAGACATGGAGCAAAAAGCGACACTGGCAATGATGACACGAGTAACCGAGCGATTGGAAGTTATGCCAGGGTATGAGCAGGGACAAAGTCCGGTAGTTTTTGTTGGCACAATATCAGATTTATCACACAAAGATGGATTCGAAAAAGTTGAAGAAATCGGTGGAGCAGGAGGATCTAGTACGATTACCTATAATTCAATCGGTATGTTTGAAAATTACTATAAATATATATTATCAACACCAATCAATTTAGATAGTGCGATCTGGTATGATTTACAAGAAGATGTACGAATACAAGAATGGCCAAGTTTTCCAGCAGGAGATAGCATACAGAAACTTGATAAAGTGTATGTAGTAAAACTCGGATGAAGAATGCTGTATTATTGAGAAAATCCGTAGTTTGTGCATCAATCGGAGCGAGAGCGGCATCTGCACGGAGTTTCAGCGACACTTTCACGCAGTAGAGCGACATAGTGGATAGTGCTTGCCACAGCGTGGATAAAAGCTGCCTCGCCGGAGAAACCACGCCGCCCTCACGGACTTTTAGCTCCACTTTCACGGATTAAAGCCCCACTAAGAATAACAGCGCGCTAGACTGGGAGGACCGGCACGCTGTCAGATCAATCTGTTCCATCGAATTATGGATAATATGATCCATGATTGCTTCGGAAATCGGGCTCTGAGATTCCGAGCCCGGATCGATTCGGGTATACTAGCCTTCGGGTTGGTATTGAGTTCAAAAGATCGTAGAACGGCTGCTGCGGGACTCCGCAATCTCAATTTAACAACGATTATTGCAATATTCAATTTTATTATATCTTTTAGAAAGATGGACTGATATGAAAAAACTTTCCTGCATCATCCCCTGCTACAACGAAGAAGCGGCGTTGCCGTATTTCCTGCAGGAGATACGGAAGGTGGCGGACAACATGTCCACCACCTTCCAATTGGACTTTGAGATCCTTTTTATAAACGACGGTTCGCGTGACAAAACTTTACAGATCCTGCGTCAGGCGGTGCAGGAGGACAAGCGTATCCGCTACATATCCTTTGCCCGTAATTTCGGCAAGGAGGCTGCAATGTATGCTGGTTTCCAGAATTGCACAGGCGACTATGCTGCGGTTATGGACGCAGACATGCAGGATCCGCCGTCTCTGCTGCCGGAGATGTATCAGGCATTACAGAGTGGAGAATACGACAGTGTTGCGACACGCCGTGTTACCCGCAAGGGTGAGCCGCCAATCCGCAGCTTTTTCGCGCGGTGCTTTTATAAGCTGATTAACCGCATTTCGGACGCAGACATCGTAGATGGCGCTCGAGATTTCAGGCTGATGACGCGCCAAATGGTGGACGCGATTCTGTCTATGACGGAGTATAACCGTTTCTCCAAGGGTATTTTTGGTTGGGTTGGCTTCCGCACAAAATGGCTCCCGTATGAAAACGTCGAGCGGGTTGCTGGTGAAACCAAGTGGTCGTTCTGGAAACTGTTTCTGTATTCGTTGGAAGGTATAACAGCCTTTTCGACCGCACCATTGGCCATCGCCTCGATTGCTGGTATTCTGCTTTGCATAGTTGCATTGTTGTTCGTATGCGTCGTCCTCGTCAAAACGCTTGCATTCGGCGATGCAGTAGGCGGTTGGCCGAGTATGATGTGCGTTATTCTGTTTCTGGGCGGTGTGCAGTTATTCTGCATGGGTATTCTGGGACAATATCTCGCAAAAACGTATCTGGAAACAAAGAAACGCCCGATTTACATCGTGCAGGAAACGAATGAGGATCGAGTATGAAAGAGAAAATTATTCAAAATACAGTCCTTCGTTTCATCCTGGTAGGTGTTATAAATACGCTGGTAGGCACGGTAATCATGTTCGGCTTGTATAATCTAGCGCATTGCAGCTATTGGGTCTCCTCGGCATCGAATTATATCCTGACAAGTATTTTGAGCTTTTTCCTGAACAAATTCTTCACTTTTCAGAACAAGGAAAAGAGCATTGGACAGGTTGTGCGATTTGCGGTGAATATTGCGGTATGTTATCTGCTGGCATATGGTATCGCAAAGCCGCTGTGCCTCTATTTACTGAGCGGCGCGGCAGCTTCGGTGCGTGATAATGTTTCGATGTTCGTAGGCATGTGCCTGTTCACCGCGTTTAACTACTGCGGTCAGCGATTTTTTGCATTCAAAAATAAAGAGTAATATGTAGGATGAGTTTATGAAAGGTCTAATCTTAGCAGCCGGCAAAGGCACGCGCCTTTACCCGATGACAAAACCGATGAGTAAGCCGTTGCTTCCGGTTTACGACAAGCCCATGATTTATTACCCGCTTGCAATTCTCATGCAAGCGGGCATTTCGGATGTCATGGTAATCGTTCCGCCGAACGAAACAGACACATTTCGTGCGCTGCTCGGCGACGGAAGCCAGTTCGGCATCAGTATTTGCTATGCAGAACAGCCTGTCGCGCGTGGTATTGCGGATGCACTGCTGATCGGCCGTGAGTTCGTGGGCGATGACTCGGTATGTCTTGTGCTGGGCGATAACATCTTCCACAGCGATACGCTACGTGAAGTGCTCTGTAAGGGCGCACAGCAACAGAACGGTGCAACGGTGTTCGGCTACTGGGTCGAAAATCCGCGGCCGTTCGGCGTGGTAGAGTTTGACGAGGATGGCCGCGCAATTTCGATTGAGGAGAAACCGCGTCATCCGAAGAGCAACTACATAATCCCCGGCATTTACTTTTATGACAACCAGGCGATGGAAATTGCGGCAAACCTTACACCATCGCAGCGCGGCGAACTGGAAATCACAGACGTAAATCTGGAGTATTTACGCCGGGATCAATTGCAGGTGCTCCCGCTCGAGCGGGACGTCGTGTGGCTGGATGCCGGTACAGCAGACAGCCTGATGGACGCAGGACAGACTATTCGAAATATCCAGGCTGAGACAGGACGTTATGTTGGTTGTCTGGAAGAACTGGCATTTAATCAGGGATGGCTGACGGAAGAACAGGTGCACAAGGCTGGGCAGGAGCTCGGCATGACACTTTATGGACAGTACTTGCAGTGCTTATAATAGGCAATAAGATAAGAAAAAGTCTGCGCATGTTTTACTTGCAACAGCATACGACTTTAAAAAACTAATAAATTAGCTTAGTGAAGCGTACCGAACCCCGACTGCATCGCAGCCGGGGTTTTTTCTGCCCCTTGCCGTCCTTACAAAAACCGCCTATAATAAATCTATCAATTCACGGCGGCGTGGCCGCTGCGCGGGAAGGCGAAGGAGGGGCAGCATGATCAACAGGGACAAGTTGAAGCCGGTCATAGAGGAATACAAAACATACTTTCCGATGCACTGGAGAAACTCAATCAACGGCGGCGTAAGCTGCAAATGGGAAGCGGTCAAGTGCTTTCGGGAGCACTGGGACATCGACGCGCCGGATTGTGCGGACATGCTGTCGCAGGCTTTGGCGAAGACAGGCAGCCTGCTGAACGCCGCACATTTCTTCGCAGACGGCATGCTGATCGCCATGGCGAGAGCGGAGGGCGAGACCGTGCGGCAAATGTTCCGCAGTCTGTTTGATGAAACGCAGGATCTGGCGCAGCGCATCACCGATTTTGAGACTGCTGCCGAAAAAATCCGTGTCGCACACGATGACGGCACATGGAACAGCCATTATCAGCACGCTAACGCGATCAGCACCTATCTGTGGCTGCGCTATCCGGAAAAGTACTACATCTACAAGTATGCGGTCTGTCACGATGTTGCCGCGACGCTGGAAGTTGACTTTCAGCCGAAGGAGAACGGTGCTGCTGAGAACGTCGTGCAGTGCTATTGCCTGTACGATGAAATCCGCGGGGAGCTGTGCGCCGATGCTGAGTTGTCGAAGCTGTTCGCAGATACAATCCCCGATGCAGCCAACGCGAGTGAATATCTGAACACCGTGACCATCGACTTCTGCTATTATCTGAGTCAGGTTTACCGCAAGGAAAAGTCCGCGCCGCCGGCGAACGATGCTCCGGCTGACAGCGCCGCGCCGTCCATCTGGAAAATCAGCGAGGGGACAGACGCGACTGGCCCCTCGAGCGGCAACAAGAAAATCTTTATGGAGCACGGCGTTGTGGTCGTCCACGGCGAAACCAAAGCGCTTGGAACCTCTGGTCAGACACAGGGCGAGGCGTTCCGGCTGGAGATCAAAAAGGGCGATTTCTTTTATCTCTGCTACGCCAGCAGTGTACAGCTTCTGGGACAGTTCACGAGCGATGAAGCAATCGAAAACCCGGAAATGGGCGGCGGCTGGTACGAACGGCCGTACCGCGTCATCGCGAAAAGCAAAAGCACCACGCTCCCTTATAAGGACAAGCTAAAGTGGTGGACACCGAATGCGAACACAACGTGTGTGCGTGTGCCGGACGATGAAGAAAACCGCGGACTGTTTGAAAAGCTGCTGCTCATGCCGTATTTCGGCATGACGCTGTACGAGCTGAAAACAGCTTCGACAAAGCCGGACAAAACATACGGCAAGACGGAGTTTGTCCGCGAAGTATACATGAACGAGCGGGAGTTCGATATTCTTTCTGCGCTGCTCCGCGAGAACAAAAATCTGATTTTGCAGGGCGCGCCGGGCGTCGGCAAAACGTTCGCCGCGCGCAGACTTGCGTATGCCATGATGGGAGAGAAGGACGACAGCCGGGTCAAGCTGGTGCAGTTCCATCAGAACTACTCCTACGAGGATTTCGTGATGGGCTACCGTCCGGACGGCAGCGGCTTCAAGCTGACCAAGGGCATTTTCTACAATTTCTGCCGCGAGGCGCAGGAGCACCCGGACAAAGAATATTTCTTCATCATCGACGAGATCAACCGCGGCAATCTGAGCAGGATTTTCGGTGAGCTGCTCATGCTGCTCGAAAAGGATTACCGCGGAACCGAAATCTCGCTTGCATACAACGGCGAGCCGTTCTCTGTGCCGAAAAATCTCTATCTGATCGGCATGATGAACACGGCGGACCGCAGTCTGGCCATCATGGACTATGCGCTGCGCCGCCGCTTCAAGTTCTACGACATGTACCCGGCGTTCGGCTCGGAAGGCTTCCGAACCTATCAGAAGCGTCTCGATAACGTGCTGTTTGACGCACTCATCGAGCAGATCAAGTCGCTCAACCGCGAGATTGCCGGGGATGTTTCGCTCGGCCGCGGCTTCTGTATCGGACACAGTTATTTTTGCGGCCGCACGCCGCAGACCTGCACGGAGGAATGGATGTACATGACGGTGGAGTACGATATTCTGCCGATGCTGCGCGAATACTGGTTCGATGAGCCGGAAAAGGTGCAGAAATGGGAAGAGCGTCTGCGTGGTGTGCTGAATGACGAATGACAAGGGCATTTTCATCAAGAACGTCTATTACATGCTCAGCTATGCCTTTCGCGCGCTGCGGCAGGACGGTTGGAAAAGCGTTGCCGCCGAGGACTTCGCCTCCGCACAGGATCTGCTTGCGGCAATTTTAGCGAAAGCCACCGCGCAGCAGCTCAAGCAGGGACTGCACCGGGAATACGTGACGCAGCGCGATACGCTGCCGGTGCTGCGCGGAAAGATCGACCTGCCGGAGACTGTACGCTGCCGGACGCAGTGCAGGCCGGTCATGGCGTGCGAGTTTGACGAGCTGTCCGAGGATAATCTGTTCAACCGCATTCTGAAAACCACGCTGACCCTTCTTCTGCGCGACAGCACGGTTTCGGATACGCACAAGGCCGCGGTGCGCCGAGTGCTGCGGTTTCTGGACGGTGTGGCGGTCGTGCAGCCTGCGGCCATTGCGTGGACGCGGCTTCAGTATCGCCGCGATAATCAGAATTATGAGCTGCTGATGGGACTGTGCCAGCTGGTGCTGGACAGCATGCTTCAGACGACGGAAAACGGCTCGCACAAACTTGCGATGTTCGACGATGCGCACATGGAGCGGCTGTACGAAAAGTTCATTCTGGAATATTATCGGCGGCATCATTCGTATCTGTCGGAGATCAAGGCATCGCAGGTGCCGTGGAACTTGACCGGGACGCACGATGCGCAGTCGCTGCGGCTGCTCCCGGTCATGAAAACCGATGTGCTTCTGCGGCAGGGCGAGAAAATCCTCATCATCGACGCGAAATACTACGGCCAGATCATGCAGAGAAATTTTGATAAACTGTCTCTGCGATCGGCGCATTTGTACCAGATTTACGCCTACGTCAGCAATGCGGACAGGCAGCACACCGGAAATGTGTCGGGTCTGCTCGTGTACGCGAAAACGCAGGAAGAGCTCCTGCCGGACTGCATGTACAACATGGGTGGCAGTCATATCGGCGCGGTCACGCTGGATCTCAGCCGCGATTTTTCGAAAATCGCAGCGCAGCTCGATGCTATCGCCGCCCGGTTCTTCGAGAGAGGGGCAGAATGAGGTCGGGGGATACATCGAATAAAAAGCTCCGGCTCTGTCGCCTTGACAAAGCCGGAGCGCACGTTATAATAAAAATAGAGAGGGACGCTGTTACAGCAGCCAGCCCCTTGTTAAGTATCGATTTTAGTCGATGACCGTTCGGGGCCTAATCTGAGCGGTCATCGCGCTTTTATACAGAATTATACAGAAAATGTACAGCAGGATGACTGCACATATAAAAAGCTGAAACGGGAAGGACCATATTCATCGAGTATGGTCCTTCCCGTTTGTTTTTTTATTAATCCTCTTTATGATTCATGGCGCTGATAACCGTTTTCAGCACGTTTTCCAGATAAGGAAGCTGACTCGGTGTTACGCTCTCGATCATCGGGGAAAGCGCCTTGAATGCCCAGAATTTATCCTTCTTTTCCTGCTTTCCGAACAGGATATAGTCGGTGGACAGGCTGAGCGTCGAGGCGATACGGCACAGCGTCGGGACAGACATACCCTTGATGCCGAGCTCGATATCTGAACAGAATTTCGGCGTGATATCCAGTTTTTCAGCAAACTGCTCGCGCGTTAGTCCTAAATACTCGCGCTGCTTGCGGATTCGTCCGCCAATCGCTACCCAGTCCATTCTGTTCCTCCGTCAAGTCTTTTCATTTAGTGTACCCCGGATAGTTCCTGCAAAGAATAAACTATTAGGGTGGAAATAAGAGAACTTTGGGTGTATAATAAAGACAACTGAGGGGGGGACTGCCGATGGAGTACAAGGAGCATGCGTTTACGGTACACGGAAGGGAAATCCGTTTTTCACATGCGCAGGATATCTATAATGCAATCGAACAGCAATTCTGGCCGCGATATAACGAGACGGTGAAAGATTTCGACCGGTTTTACTCGTCTAATATTTCTTCGTTTGAAGACATCTTTCGATACCTGCCTGAGGGAGCGGACAGCCGCATACGGAACCTTGTGATATCGTCCGTGGGCATTCTGCCGAGTGCTGGTGTTCTGTCCTATACGCCGGTGAGCTTTTACGGGGAGTACGAAAACGACCTGATTTACGAACCCTGCATGAAGGAGCTGTACGAGGCACGGGAGCAGATTGAACAGGCTCGTGAGCAGCAGGAGCAGTACCGTGCCGCGCAAAAGGCAAGCCGGAGACACTGGCAGGGCGGCGGATTTGGTTTTTCGGGTGCGATCAAAGGTGCCGTGATGGCCGGTATGCTGAACGCAGGCAGCGGACTGATTCATGGTGTCGGCGACTCATTTGCCGCGGCAGGAGACTGGGCTCAGATCGCAGGCACGAAACGCCAGGTCTTTCAGCATGTGCAGAAGAGCGGAATGCTGAAGGAGGCGTTTTATCTCCGCTGCCAGCGCATCTTTTATGAGGTTTTAGAAACCGTCGGGTATGAACTGCATGTTGAAATGCCGGATTATGATGAGGAGAAAGCAAACGCGACGTTCAAAAATGCGGCGGCGCAGCACCGGAAGGGACAGCTTTCGGACGAACAGTATTTCGACTATCTGATAAAATGCGTGCAGCTTTATCCGTACAAGCCCAGCATATATGGAGAACTGTATCGACTGCATCCGGAGGACGATAAGGAACTACAGTCGCTGTCCGAATATTTGCATTTGCGGGAAGAATATCTGAAGCAGAGGGCGGCGGTCATTGAAGCACGGCTTTCCTATATTGCAGACATGCCGAGCGATACGATCATCGCAGTACAGAAAAAAATACAGGCGCTTGACGAGCTGGCGGAACGCTATCACGCAGCGGATGATAACGACTGGCTGAGCGAGAAAAACAAGGCGCAGACAAAGCTGCAAGAGCTGCTCCGGCTGAAGGATGAACAGGAGCGCACCGCACTGGGCGTTCTTCTGCCGACGAAAGAGGAAGCGGACCTCGTTCGCATGGAATGGAGGCAGGTATCTGCTGTTCTGGATGACTATCCGTACCTGTCAGACGTTGGTGCGGCACGAAAGTGCGTCGAAGCGCTGAAGGAAATTTCGGTCACGCATCCTCTGGTGCGCGAACAGGTCGAGCGGGTAGAGGATCAGGTGGTCATTTTACAGGCGAAGCAGGGTTCGTTCCAGGAGGAGATGACGCGGCAGTACCGGAAGATTTTCGGCAGTGCAGAACTTGGGGAATCCCTCGTCAATATCGACAGCGAGTACGATAAGGACTCGAATGCCGAGATTGACCCGGAGAGCGAAAAGTTTATCAATATGATCTGCGATATGACGGTCGAAAGAATGCTGCTGTACAGCATGACAAGGCAGGTGCTGTGTCTGACTGACACCATGCTGCACATCGCCACATTCGAGAACGAGCAGGCGCATTTTGTCCATTTTCCGCTGTACGGAGACAGAATTGAGATCGAATTTCCGTCCAGTACCATGATGGAGCTGCATACGCGCACGCAGAGAGCGCAGTTTTCACTGGAAGACCTCGAAAACGTGCCGCAATTCAAGGAAAAGCTGCAAGTATTTCTCCGCGAAGCATCGATTTGCAGACTGCCGCCGTTTTCGGGTGCACTCAGCTGCAAACGTCTGCTCAGCCGGTTCGCGGCGGAACTGCCGCAGATCGATACCGAACGCCGAGACCGGATTGCGGAGCGGATGCAGCTGCTGAAAGATGCCGTGCTGTGCAGCAACCCATTCCCGGGGCAGGTACAGCAGGTGCTCCCTAATCCGATGTCTCGATGGCAGACCGGAGAAGATGCCTGGCAGAGGATGCGCAGCATTGCGGAACAGCAGGAGCCGCCTGAAATCCCGACGGTGCTTTATCGGGACGCACCAGAGGGCGCACAGAAACTCACGGCTTTCTTTACCGACCGGGCGGTGTACCGACTGGATGGCGATGCGTGTGAACGGCTTGCGCTGAATGAGATTACGGAAATGACAGTGCATGCCACGTTAGCTGAACCGTATCTTCAGCTGAGCAGTACGGTCGTTCTTCCGGCGGAAGAGATCGGTCCGCATCATCTCGGCGAGTTCGCACAGCTGGTCGGCAATATCGTGCATGTGCTGCTTGGCGGCGTGATTGCGGAAGCGCTCTGCGAGCCTCCGCAGGAAGAGCCTGCGCTGCCTGCATCGTCGGTTCTGTTTTGTCCGTCCTGCGGCGAGGCAGTAGAAGAGGGTGCACGGTTCTGCGGCAGCTGCGGTGAGCCGCTCTTCCGGTACTGCGCTTCGTGTGGTGCGGAAAACGATATAAGCGCCATGTTCTGTATGGAATGCGGCGAGAAAATGATGTAAACAGAGGAGAATTACAATGGCAATCAAAGATGCAACCTGTCCGGTCTGCGGAAAGTCGATCAAGCTGAATGATGAGAAACCGTTCGGCTTTTGCAGCTTCTGCGGACATAAGATCGATACGGCAGAGTATTTCAGCGCTAAAGTGCCTAAAGCGTCTGCTGTTCAGGCAGAAACGGATAAGCCGGAGCCTGCGGCAGCACCAATCTCAGCTCCGACTCCAACTCCGGCAGCAGCGCCCTCCATCAAGATTACGCAGGATGCGCAGAGCAGCGCAATCAGCCAGATCGAAGCGATGTATACGCTCTGCTCGACCGAACAGGAATACATGGGCCTGCGTCAGCGCGTACTTGATGGAGCTTACTCCGACCAGGACAAGGCGGTCATGGTATCCGAGCTGGACCGGCTGATGAGCAAGCGGCTGCACAACGAACTGGCACTGGAGGCAGACCTGCCTGCGGCAAAAGAAGAGGTCTCCAAACTCGCGATGGGAACGGTATTGATCGCCGTTATCGGCCTTGTCGTGACGATGTTTTTCCCGATTGCGCTGCTGATTACCGCCGTTCTGGTGCTGTGCTGCATCGCAGGCGGCGCGAAGGACCGCAAGAGAAAGAAACAGTGCGTCCGGGCGCATAAGCGTCTGGAGCAGTACCGCAAGCTCGGATATAAGATTTGATTGAGACGATATCAATGCAAAAAGTTCCGGCCGTGTCGCCTTGACAAAGCCGGAACGCACGGTATAATCAAACAGAGAGGGACGCTGATACCGCAGTCAGCCCCTAATTGATCAAAACTTAAAGTAGTCATTGACCGTTTCGGAGTCCACCCGAGCGGTCAATGCGCTTTTGTGCAGAAAAATGCACAGCAAAAATGCCTCACAGTGCGCCTGTCGAGACGCTTCATGACATCCTGCGGCTTCACGATACGCAAGCCGTGCTCGCACTCTGCGTAGTCGTTCGAGCACAGTTCTGTAGAGAATCTTGCGAAAAAATAATGAATATTTATATGGCTGATTGTATGATAATGTCTTATTTGCTGGGGATATGTCGGTTTACTCCGGCTTTGTTGATTTTCATGAAATTTTCGAAACACTCTGGTGAAAACTCTGATGTGAAAAATCAGCAGATTTTCAGGGGATGGAGGGAATGAACGCGCGGAAATCTGTCACAGGGGCGAAAAATCAGCAAGCACTTTTTCGGAATAGGGAAAATGTGGCAAAACGGCACTTGCCGTGTTCGGACGATTTCCTTAACGGTATCTTAACACGGAGATGCAAAATTCGGGAAATTATTTGTATAAAATGCTGTCTGGAATACGGAATTTCGACGCGATAGGGAAATAATGGATATTACACGAAAAAATCATACTTTATTCCTTCGAAATCTTATGATATAACTTTTGTATAGGCAGGAGGTAAGCTGGAAATACAGAATCAAAAGGAAGGTCGTGTATAAGATGAAGAATAGAATTGAGCGGGGAACTGGGCTGTATGCGGAAAATCTGCGCACGATTGCTGCGAGAGAAATTGAATTTCGCTTAACGCCATATATCTTTAATCTCGGCATCCCGCCGCACGTTTCGGGGTACAATTATCTGCGTGACGCGGTAATTGAGCTGCTGCTCGAGCCTGCGGCACAGGTCGGAGTGACAAAATGTGTATATCCGAGCGTTGCCGCCATGTACGGCACAACGGTGCACGCGGTGGAGCGTTCGGTGCGGCACGCGATCACGTCGGCATGGAATGGCGGCGGCCTGCGCCGGGTGAAGGGCGATCCGCAAAATACGATTCTGAGATTTCACAGCAGACCGACAAACAAAAAATGTATCATGGCGCTCGCACAGATGATGCAGGAACAATATGGGGACCAGATTCCCGACTGGTATGGCGAAGCGGTATGTAACGAAATAGAATGACAGGGACACACCATCGTCCGTAAAACGGATGATCCGACAGAACCAAAAATCCCTCCGGAACCACTCGAACAGGGTGGAGCCGGAGGGATTTTTTGCTGTTATTCAGCTGCAATTTTTAGCGGGAGAGATTAAGCTGGCCTGCTCTCAGTCAGAGTCTTGACTTCGTCAACACTGATTTCCAGCGCATCGGCAATATCTTCATAGGTATATTTGCCGGAGTTCAACATACGCCGCGCAATCCTGACCATTCTGGCTTTATCGGCTTCACGCGCCGCTTCATTTCTCATATCTTCCATAGCCTTGCACATAGTCGCAACTCCTTCCGTATCTTCTTTGAAATAGCGAACTCTGTCCGCCAGAATTTGATAGTGCATCTCCTCGGCGCTGGTGCAGGAAAAGTCGTGCATGAGCTGCCCCAGAGCCGTATCGCCTTTGATCTGGGCGTTTACATACAGGATATGCGACTCGTCCCCGAACAATGCGCCGGTTTCTCTGACCGTTCGGTCAATGTGATAGATTGGGTGGCTGCCGTCCAGTACATCATGCTCCGTGATGAAAATGACATAGGTTTCGTTCAGCTTCTCATATTCATCGCCGGGCTCGGTCACATTGGCGTCGATCAGGCTGCTGTTATACCGGGCACGCTTGACGCCGGCGCCTTTGTCGCTGCGCTGCACCTCGATATTGTAAACGCGGTCTGCTTCGTCAACGGCCAGAATATCCAGCCGCACAGAGCGTCCCTGCAAATTCTTAATATCGTGCTGACCGTGTACGCGCTGTACGCGCAGATCGGTGCGCTGTAAGATGATCTGGAGCAGGAACTCGGAACAGGCCTTGTCCTCAAACACCTTGTTCATGAAATCATCGTCCAGCAGACGAAAACCGCGCAGCCGCTGCAAATCCTCTGCGTGCTTGCGCTCGAAATCCAGGTCGGACATAACGTCACATCCTTATCTATAATATACCATGGAAATCCGGGCGGTTCAAGCCGTGACGGCGGCTGTTTTCCCCGCTTTCTGCCCTTTTTCTTGTTTCCTTTTGTTTGGCGAAAGGTGTATCTCACGAGCGACCTCCATCTGGGTGCGGCCCTCGAAAAAGCGCAGGCGGATGATGCGCTTTTCGCGGTCATCCAGACCGTCGATGGCCTCGCGCAGGGCGATGGCGGCGAGCCAGTGGTCGTCCGTATTGCGCGTGTCGCCGACCTGATCCATGACGCAGACCGTGTCGGCGCCGTCATGAAAAACCGGCTCGAACAGCGAGACCGGGTCGAGGATGGCGTCGAGCGCGAAAACGACCTCCTCCTTGGGCACGTTCATCGCCCGGGCAAGCTCGACAATATCCGGCTCGCGCTGGTGCTCGCGCACGAAGGCCTCCTTGGCCTGAAGAGCACGGTATGCCGTGTCGCGCAGACTTCGCGAGACGCGCAGCGTGCTGTTGTCGCGCAGGTAGCGGCGGATTTCCCCAATGATCATCGGCATGAACGTTCAAAGGGGAAAAACAGCTATCCGGCGCGGACCTCCGAGCGTTCCGCGCCCTCGATGGCGTAAAATATTTCGATGCGGTCATTTCGGAGCACGATCCTGTCCACGCAGGCGCGGACAAGCGACTGCTTCTCTCGCGCGTCCAGACTGTCCCACTGCGCGCCGACCGTGCGCAGTGTGCCGAGCGCGTCCTCTTTCTCCGTGTCCTGTCCGGCACGCTGCTGCGCTGCGAGAAGCGCCTCTGAGGCGCGGTCTCTGTCGTGCTTCGCGCGCGCGATCGTATCGCGGAGCGTGTTGTCCTCGTCCTCGGCATACAGCTCGTACAGCCGCCGCAGCTTTCGCTCCGCACGGGCGAGCGCCTTCCGGCAGCTCTGCTCGTCCTCGGCCGGGGCGGACGGCGGACTTGGCTGCGCGGCAAGCCGGGCAAGGTCTGCGGTCACGATGCGCTCGACCTCCTGCGCCATGATGCCGCGGTTCGGGCAGTTTTCGTCGTGGACGAGGTGCGGCTTGGACTTGTCGCGCGAGTAGCAGACCAGCCGGTCCCCGGCGCGGCCCCATTTTTGATAGCGCATTTTTGCGCCGCAGTGGCCGCACACGAGCAGCCCGGTCAGCAGCTTTCCGCCGTCGGCGGCGCGCGGCCGGTTGGGGCGGTGCAGACGGCGCTGCGCGCGCAGCCATGTCTCGCGGTCGATGAGCGGCTCGTGGCGTCCGGGATAGCGCTCGCCCTTGTACAGGATAATGCCGGTGTTGCTCTCACGGTCGAGGATCTGCCGCACGAGATGCTCGTAGCGCAGACCGAGCGCCCGGGCGATGCTCCCGGCGGACTCGCCGGCGAGATACCGCGCGTAGATCTCGCGCACGGTGTCCGCGTCGCGGTTGGGCACGAGGATGCCCTTCGCGGCATCGTAATCGTAGCCGAAGGGGATCTTGCCGCCGCCCGGCCAGTAACCCTGCCGGACGCGCTCGACCATGCCCATGCGCGTGCGCAGGAAGATGTTCTCGCGCTCGAGCTGCGCAAAGGCGGACAGGATGCCGATCATGGCGCGGCCGTAGGGCGTGCCGGTGTCGATGTTTTCGTTGATCGAGACGAAATCCACGCCGTGCGGCGCGAAAACGTCCTCGATCAAGTAAAGCGTGTCCTTCTGGCTGCGGCTCAGGCGGTCGAGCTTGTAGACGACCACGCGCTCGACTTCGCCGCGGCGGATGCAGTCGATGAGCTGCGTCACGGCCGGGCGCGACAGGTTCGAGCCGGAAAAGCCGCCGTCCACGTACTGCGTGAAGCGGTCGATGCCCTTCATGCGGCAGTAGGCTTCGAGCTTTTCGGCCTGTGCGGCGAGCGAATAGCCCTCGTCGGCCTGCGCTTCGGTCGAAACGCGCAGGTATAAAGCGGTGTGTTTCATGGTTTTCCCTTTCCGGGACTGCGTTCCTCCGCCTTCAGTATAGCAGAGCGCGCGGGGCGCGGCAATGGAACATGCTGGCGCGGCAGGGGGAAGGACAGAACGAGCGGCGGCATCGCGCCGGAGAGCGGGACGCCGTTCAGATAGCGGATGATCTGCATGGAAAAGCTCCTTTCCGCAGGGGAACATTGCCCTGCATCGGAAGTTTCCCCCGAAACGGCCCGCTGCAACCCTGTGAGAGCCGGGTTTTCAGCCTTTCCGACAGCCAAGGCTAAATTTTGTCTTGTGAGCACGCCTGCACAGGTGTATAATGTATATAGAAAACATTTGTCTGCGGGCGAGGTATGCCTGCACGGACGAGATAACGAAGGAGAATGAAATATGTTTGAGAACCTGATTTCGGCTCTGAAGGCTGAAAAGCGTACCATCGTATTTACCGAGGGCGAGGATGCCCGTATTCTTGAGGCTGCTTCCCGCCTGAAGAAGGACGGCCTGATGGACTCCATCCTGGTCGGCAACGTAGAGGCTGTTAAGGCTGCTGCTGCAAAGGGCGGCTTTGATATCGAGGGCATGGAGATCATCGATCCGGCAACCTATTCCGAGATGGACGCGATGGTCGCGAAGATGGTCGAGCTGCGCAAGGGCAAGATGAGCGCAGAGGACTGCAAGGCTGCTCTGGCAAAGGGCAACTACTTCGGCACCATGCTCGTCAAGATGGGCAAGGCTGACGCTCTGCTCGGCGGCGCTACCTACTCCACCGCTGATACCGTTCGTCCGGCGCTCCAGCTCATCAAGACCAAGCCGGGCGCACACCTCGTAAGCTCCTGCTTTATTCTCGTCCGCGAGAAGGACGGCGTCGAGGAGAAGCTGGCGATGGGCGACTGCGCAATCAACATCGACTACCCGGACTCTGTCGATAAGGAAGGCAACGTAACCCTGAAGGGCAGCCAGAAGCTGGCTGAGGTTGCAATCGAGACCGCAAACACCGCAAAGGCTTTCGGCATCGACCCGAAGGTTGCTGTTCTGTCCTTCTCCACCAAGGGCTCCGGCAAGGGCGGCACGGTCGCTCTGTCCCGCGAGGCTACCGAGTACGCAAAGGAAATGAATCCGGAGCTGGCTATCGACGGCGAGCTGCAGTTTGACGCTGCTGTATCCCCGGTCGTTGCTGCTACCAAGTGCAAGGGCTCTCCGGTTGCAGGCCAGGCCAACACCTTCATCTTCCCGTCCATCGAGGCAGGCAACATCGGCTACAAGATCGCTCAGCGTCTGGGCGGCTTCGCAGCTTACGGCCCGATCCTGCAGGGTCTGAACGCTCCGATCAACGACCTCTCCCGCGGCTGCAACGCAGACGAGGTTTACCAGATGGCTATCATCACCGCAGGCCTGAAGTAATTTCAGCCTAAAAACCGTATCATCAGCCGCCGGCGTGAAAACAAACCTTCGCGCCGGCGGTTTGTTTTTTCAGTGAGGAGGGAACGCAGTGAAACAAAGACTGACCTATGCGCTGGTATCCTCGGCTGCGTGCATCGCGCTCGCGGCGCTGCTCGTGCCGTATGCGCCGACGCCGAAGGCGGAGGGCATCGGACAAATCGAGGTGCTGGGCACGATACAGGGGCAGTATTCGGCGTATGTCACGCGCTGGCTCGATACGGATGAGGTGCGCCAACTGCTGCCGCAGATCAAAATGAACAGCATTCCCGAAATTCTGGGCCGATACCCGGAGGGAAAGCTGACCTACTGGATTAAAACGGACTACAACGGGGAACCACTGTATTTGTACTACTATCCGCCGGAATTCTATGTCGCCTATAACGGAAGATGGATGCACAGGCTGCGCGGCAGTGAGGACGCCGTGCAGCGCCTGCATGAAATATGCCTCGACGCCTGCGAGCAGGAATTGGCAGATACGATATACTGGTAGTAATATAATGCATAGATATAACAAAAGCACTCCTGCTCCGGCGTGAAAGAGGACTTCCTGAAATAATACGAACGGTAATATTATACGAAACGAAAACAAAAAGGACGCTCTTTTTTAGAGCGTCCTTCGGTTTCACATTTTGAGAAAATACTCATGGATTGCCGTGTTTTCGTCGAGTTCGGGGTGGAATGCGGTGACGAGCTGATTGTCCTGCCGCGCCGCAACGATCTTGCCGCCGACAACGGCGAGCGCCTTCGCGCCGCCCGACACCGACTCGATGTAGGGCGCGCGGATGAAGGTCATCGGCAGCGTGCCGAGTCCCTCGAAGCTGTCGTTCGTGAAGAAGCTGCCGAGCTGGCGGCCGTAGGCATTGCGCTTGACCGCGATGTCCATGGTCGCGAAGCACGGAACACCGCCGTCGACCTGCTTTGCGAGCAGGATAAGACCCGCGCAGGTACCGAAAACGGGCATTCCCTCCAGAATACGCTCGCGAAGCGTGTCATACAGCGCAAGGTCGTGCAGCAGGCGGCGCATGACCGTGCTCTCGCCGCCGGGGATGATGAGGCGGTCGAGCGGCTTTTCGAGGTCGCGTGCCTGCCGGATCTCAAAATGCGGCTCGCCCAGACGGTCGAGCATGACGGCGTGCTCCGCGAACGCGCCCTGAAGCGCTAAAATTCCGGTTGCCATGGCTTACTTGCCGCGCTCCGCCATGAGCAGAGCGATCTCGTTCTCGTTGATGCCGACCATCGCCTCGCCGAGGTTGGTGGACAGCTCTGCGATCAGCTTTGCATCGGTGTAGTTCGTGACCGCCTTCACGATCGCCGCCGCACGCTTTGCCGGGTCGCCGGATTTGAAGATGCCCGAGCCGACGAATACGCCTTCCGCGCCGAGCTGCATCATGAGCGCGGCGTCCGCCGGGGTAGCAACGCCGCCGGCTGCGAAGTTGACGACCGGCAGACGGCCGTTTTCGTGGACATACTGCACCAGCTCGACCGGAACGGCCAGCTGCTTCGCTGCTTCGTAAAGCTCGTCCTCGCGCAGGTTCTGCACGCGGCGGATCTCCGCGTTCATAGCGCGCATATGGGTGACGGCCTGAACGACATCGCCCGTGCCCGGCTCACCCTTGGTGCGGATCATGCTCGCGCCCTCTGCAATGCGGCGGAGCGCTTCGCCCAGATCACGCGCGCCGCAAACGAATGGCACGTTGAACTTGGTCTTGTCGATGTGGTAAACGTCGTCGGCCGGGGAGAGGACCTCGCTCTCGTCGATGTAGTCGATCTCGATCGCCTCGAGGATCTGCGCCTCAACGAAGTGGCCGATGCGGCACTTTGCCATGACCGGGATGGAAACGGCCTCCTGAATGCCGCGGATCATGCCGGGGTCGCTCATGCGGGAAACGCCGCCGGCCGCGCGGATGTCCGCCGGGATGCGCTCGAGCGCCATGACCGCGCAGGCGCCGGCCTCCTCTGCGATTTTCGCCTGCTCCGGAGTGGTAACGTCCATGATGACGCCGCCCTTGAGCATCTGCGCCAGTTCCTTGTTGAGTTCGTAACGTGTAGCCATTTTATTGTTCTCCTCTCGGATTATCGTTCTTTGCTGTGATGCCGTTATTATACCGCCTGAGTGGCATGAACAAAATAATCAGTTTGCGAATATTTTATAAGGTCAGATAAAAAAATCACCAAATTGGCGGACGGCTCTTGATTTTCGGCTCGCTGTCTGGTATTATATTGATATTATTTCGCAAGGGCGCGGGACGGTACAGTCTCGCGCCCTTTTGCCTTCTGCTGCGGCGCGGAGGGCGACGAAAGGATGGGAATAAAAATGGAGAAATTCACCGAGATGATCAACGCTCTCGACAGCTGGCTGTGGGGTCTTCCCATGATCGTGCTGCTGCTCTCGGGCGTCATCGCGAAGGAGACACGCCACTATCTCGCGAACCTCGACGAGAAGGATAAGACGGAGATCCCGGTTGTACGCCGCTGAACTTATAAAAACACCTGTCTCCGATGAAAAAACTTGTGTCACAGGGGGGAATATGTTATACTGATAAGGCGTTTCGCGTATTATGACACTAAGCTGTCGCGCGGACGGCTCCCGTTTCAGAAGCTCGGGGGGCGAGGCACTATGCTTCGCTCCCTTTCTTTGTCTGAAAACGGGGGAGGAGTGTATGCAAGGCAGCACTGCATAATTGAACAGGAGCAATTTGCGGAAATTATGCAGTATTGCCGTAAATCTGGCGGAAACCGTTTCCGTCGAAAAAAAGGAGACAGAAAAACATGGAGGCTTTCTCGAGCTTTATCACCTCGCTCGGAAACTGGATATGGGGCGCGCCTATGCTCATCCTGCTATGCGGCACGCATATCTTCATGACGCTGCGCACCGGATTTATCCAGAAAAAGACGTTCACCGGCATCCGGCTGTCGGTGACGAAGGACCCGGACTCCCCGGGCGACGTCAGCCAGTTTCAGGCGCTGACGACCGCGCTCGCGTCCACCATCGGCACGGGCAACATCATAGGCGTGGGCACGGCCATCTATCTCGGCGGCCCGGGCGCGGTGCTGTGGTGCTGGCTGACCGGTGTGTTCGGCATCGCGACCAAGTACGCGGAGAGCCTGATCGCGGTCAAGTACCGCGTGCAGACCGCAGACGGCCGCATGATGGGCGGCGCGATGTATGCACTTGAGCGCGGCCTGAAATGGAAGAAGTTCGGCAAGGTGATGGCGGTTCTGTTCGCGCTGTTTGCCATGCTGGCGTCCTTCGGCACCGGCTGCGGCACGCAGATCAACGCCATCGCGGAGGTCATCGAGACCAACCTGCCCATCGGCATTCCGCGCATCGCCATCGGCATCGTGTTCGGCATCGTTACCGCCATCATCATCCTCGGCGGCATCGAGAGCATCGCGACCGTGTGCGAAAAGCTGGTTCCGGTCATGGCGCTGTTCTACGTGCTCGGCTGCATCGTCATCCTCGGCATTAACTTCGACTACATTCTCCCGGCCTTCCGGGCGATCTTCACGCTTGCGTTCCGGCCGGGCGCGGTCGCGGGCGGTCTGGTCGGCGGCGGTATCCGTCTCGCGCTCCAGTACGGCGTGGCGCGCGGTCTGTTCTCGAACGAGTCCGGCATGGGCTCCGCGCCGCTCGTTGCATCCGCCGCGCAGACGCGCAATCCGGTGCGTCAGGCGCTCGTCTCCGCGACCGGCACGTTCTGGACGACGGTTGTTGTCTGCCTTATGACCGGTCTCGTGCTCATCTCGACTATCATGAAGAACCCGGCGGTCGATATGGCGAGCATCGCCAACGGCGGTCAGATGACCACGATCGCGTTCGCGCAGATCCCGTACATCGGCCCGGCCATCCTTGTGTTCAGCATTATCACCTTCGCCTACTCGACCATCCTCGGCTGGTCGTACTACGGCGAGCGGGCGGCGGAGTATCTGCTCGGCCGAAAGGCGATTCTGCCGTACAAGCTGGTGTTCCTCGCGGTCGTCGTGTTCAGCCCGGTGCTCGCGCTCGACCTTATGTGGTCTATCGCGGACATTCTGAACGCGCTGATGGCGATCCCGAACCTGATCGCGGTGCTGCTGCTCTCGGGCGTCATCGCGCAGGAGACAAGGCACTACCTCAAGAACCTCGACGAGGAAGATATGACGGAGATACCGGTCGTAGACCGGTGATCTCCTCTAAGGGGGACGCTGTCCCCCTTAGATACGCCCCCGGTTCCTTGCGAAACCGGGGGCGATAACCCCCTCTCGTCCGCACAGCGGACGAGGCCGCGCCGC
>ERZ773169.322-NODE-322-length-64325-cov-7.253758_pt1 | contig 64325 bp, 50 predicted proteins | sample MGYA00580536_ERZ773169 | MGnify/ENA primary metagenome ERZ773169 (study PRJEB29015, sample SAMEA2737814) | human gut metagenome | biome: human gut; feature: human-associated habitat; material: faeces | place: China | collected 2012 ... | reverse complement strand
AACATCAAGCAAAGATAAAAAAAATAATATATACTTGTGTATAAAGGGTAGCTTCCGGAAGGAGGGGAATTTAGTTACTATTGACTTTTGAAAGCCTCTTTCCTATTTCTATTTTCTATGACTATCCTACTATATATTTAGCAACCTTTCCTGCACGATAGATCAGCCATACCAATCCCCAGGAAACAGCGAAAGCAAGAATAGCGGCTACAGGTATCTGCAAACCAATCGGCATATCAATAGCTCTCATCAGCACGACCGACGGCCCTGTAAAGAAATAATGTATCATATAAATACCGAATCCGCATACAGTGAGATTCGCCAATGCCTTTTTCATCCTTTCCGAGTTCACTTTCACTTTCTTTGCCAACATAAACACAGGTATCGTCATCATTACAACATTAAGAGAACAATACGTAAAGAAGAGTTCCAGCATCTCATCCGTATATTCCGGCAATGCAGTTATATGTCTGAAACCTAAGAATGTCACCGCATAACCGGCTGCAAACATCGGAATGCCAATCGCCAACGTTTTTTTCAAGCTCCATTCCAGATTCTTCAGATAATGTCCCAACAACAGATAGCCATTGAAACCGGCAAAAGCATACAGCATTCCAAAAGAGTTCCATGAACAGGTTCCCCATAAATAATTAGAAACAAACTGGTAATAATAAGGAAGCAGCAAAGTTACCCCCCAAGCCAGCAGAAACATTAGTTTGGCACGTTCCGAAGCCTTCTCTACCCAAGCTGAGAAAACCGGCAAATACAGATACAGCCCGATTAGCAGATAAATATACCACATATGCACAGCTAAGATGGAGAAGTTGAACGGAATCATCAAAATATATTCCAAAGATACAGAGAATGATTGCTGCATCACTTCCTCTCCCGCATACGGGAAGAAATCAAGAATAATCTGAGGATTCAGTCCCAACAGACCTGTAATCCAAGGGAACAGATTATAGAGCACCGACCATATCAGGAACGGATAAAAGACACGGGGAATACGTTTCTTGTAAAAAGTAGAAGCATCACCTCTTACAGGCAGAAGCAATGCACCGGTAATCATCACAAACAGAGGCACACACGGACGCAGTACAGATCCGTAGATAGCACCCCAAAGTTTTATTTCTCCGATATTCGGAGCCGTGCCGGGATAAAAATTAAACGGATCGGTGCAATGACAGCAGACAACTGTAAACATCGCAATAAAACGAACGACATCCAGCCAGACAATATGCTGGTTCTTTTGATTGGATAAATTCATCACAGGTGGTTTCATGGTGTTTTAATTATTAGATAAGCAAGTTTATAAAAAAAGGGATACCCATACGAAAACTGACAGGTATCCCAAATGAATGTTTATGTAATCAACCGCAAGAATTACTTGCCATTACTTATTACTTGTTACTTATTACTTGTTATTTGTTATTTGGCACAACGTGGTTTAATCTGTTTGAAGAAGTCATTTCCTTTGTCATCTACCAGAATAAATGCCGGGAAATCTTCCACTTCAATCTTCCAGATTGCTTCCATGCCCAGTTCCGGATACTCTACGCATTCAATGCTCTTGATGTTGTTCTGAGCAAGGATTGCAGCCGGTCCGCCGATAGAACCCAGATAGAAGCCGCCATATTTCTGACAAGCATCTGTAACCTGCTGGCTACGGTTACCTTTCGCCAACATAACCATGCTGCCACCGTGGCTCTGGAACAGCTCAACATACGAGTCCATACGTCCGGCAGTTGTCGGGCCCATTGAACCGCAAGCCATACCAGCCGGAGTCTTGGCCGGACCAGCATAGTAAATAGGATGATCCTTGATATACTGAGGCAAATCTTCTCCACGATCCAAGCGTTCTTTCAGTTTAGCGTGAGCGATATCACGGCCAACGATGATAGTACCGTTCAGTGACAGACGAGTAGATACAGGATATTTGGTCAGTTCTTTCAGAATCTCAGCCATCGGACGGTTCAGATCAATCTTCACGACATCACCTTCACCAGCCTGACGCAATTCTGCCGGAATCAGACTACCCGGATTTGAATCCAGTTTCTCAATCCAGATACCATCTTTATTGATTTTACATTTGATGTTACGGTCGGCAGAACAAGACACGCCCAGACCTACCGGACAAGAAGCACCGTGACGAGGCAGACGAATGATACGAACATCATGTGCCAGATATTTACCGCCGAATTGTGCACCCAGACCGATCTTGTGAGCTTCTTCCAGTACTTGTTTTTCCAGTTCGATATCACGGAAAGCACGGCCAAATTCATTTCCCGTAGTCGGCAGATTATCGTAGAAGTGAGTAGACGCCAGTTTCACTGTCAGCAGGTTCTTCTCAGCAGAAGTACCGCCGATCACAAAAGCGATATGATAAGGAGGACAAGCGGCAGTTCCCAGAGTCTTCATTTTTTCCACCAGGAACGGAACCAGTGTACCGGGGTTCAAAATTGCTTTTGTTTCCTGATACAGATATGTTTTGTTGGCAGAACCACCACCTTTCGTTACGCAGAGGAATTCGTATTCCATGCCTTCGGTAGCTTCGATGTCAATCTGTGCAGGCAGGTTACATTTTGTATTTACCTCATCATACATATTCAGAGGCGCATTCTGAGAGTAACGCAAGTTTTCTTCAGTATATGTCTTGTAAACACCCAGTGACAGAGCTTCCTCATCGGTATAGCCGGTCCATACCTGCTGTCCCTTTTCACCGTGGATAATAGCAGTACCGGTATCCTGACAGAATGGAAGTACCCCTTTGGCAGCCACTTCCGCATTACGCAGGAAAGTCAGTGCTACGTACTTATCGTTCTCGCTGGCTTCCGGATCGCTCAGAATCTTAGCAACCTGTTCGTTGTGCGAACGGCGAAGCATGAATGACACATCACGAAAAGCTGCATTTGCCATCGCAGTCAAGCCTTCTTTTTCAATTTTCAGGATAGGATTTCCTTCAAACTCGCTTACCGATACATAGTCTTTTGTAAGCAGATAATACTCAGTGGTATCTTTTCCCTTTTCAAACATGGGCTGATACTTAAACGGAGGTGTTGCCATAATCTCTTATTTTATTACGTAATGTTAGTTAGTGAGGCAAAGGTAGTAATTAAAAATAAAGAATGATAACGGAAGAATGAAGAATTAAGAATGAATAACGCAGAAAGGAACTATGCCCACCGCAACAAGAATTTATTCTCATTGCAGTGAGAACTTTTTCTCATACCTATGAGTATTTTTTCTCACTGCGATGAGAAAATTTTCTCATTGTGGTGAGAATTTTTTCTCATCGATATGAGAATGGTCTGAGAACTTTATATCACAATAACTACTGTTAATGAGGCAACTAGCCAATAAGCCGGCTTTAGATTTTACTCTTGAATGGACCCGATTCTTTTGATCAATTCATTGCCAAGCGCAGTTTTGTCCTCAATATGCTTCAAGACAGCCGTCACAAACGTGTTACTTTCAAAATCACCACGTACTTGTTCAAAGTCCTGCTTCATTTCATCGTGAGAACCGTCGGCTCCGAATCCTGTCATCGAAGACAGCGAGAACTCTTTGCGGGCATCATCATATACCATTTTATCAAGGCCGACTACCGCCTCTTTCCACGCTTTTACGATACGGATTATGTCTTGTGCCGTTATTTCGTCCGGATTCAAGCCGTAAAACTCCTGAATCTTGTTGTAAGCCCAGGTCCACTCATACGTATAATAATTCTCATGCATTTCCGCAAAGCTGGCGTTGATGGACTTCAACCGGTTGACAGAACCGTTTTCGATGCCATCGAGCAGACGGTCTATTTCACTCTTAGGAGCGATCAGTCCGGACATATCCACCCATTCGCCGGTACCGATTTCCGTGTCCGGTTTCAGACGCTGGCGTATTTCTTCGTTACTTTGGAAATTAATGCCTTCCAGGCGTTTTATGATGGAGTTACCCAAAAACTTATGAATAGCGATCTCATAAAAACGGATACCATTATTTAAAGAGGAGTTCTTGATCTTTGCGCTCTGATAGGAATAGATTTCAGATGTTTCGCCGGATACCCGCCTAAGCTCTTTCAGAATAGAACGTCCCTTGAACATTTTCTGAATGGTGTATGGACTCAGAAGATTGTAATTGATATAATCCAATCGGTTCGGGTCTTTCCGTTTGTCACGTTTCGGCCACTTCTGAGCATCGCGAATGGTACCCACACTTCTCAGATTCACTCCCGGAACCAGATAAGTCGTGTTCCGTTGCTCGATCAGATAAGAGAAAGGAAGATTGGAGGTATCGGCATGATTAACGTGGCGTCCCATTACCAGAGAAAAGGCTCCGACACGTGCCGGCCATAAGATATAGGAGTCGGAGGTCGTTTTGGCTCCTCTTTCCATGGTTCCCTGATGGATAGGCCCCAGTTTATACATATGGTTGCTCTGATTCGATCCCGATCCCGCATTCATAAACGAGAACATACCGGCAATCAATAAAGTCGATTTGTGGTGAGTCACCGTGAAAGGTCCCGCAAAGATGGCGCATGCCTCCCCGTTCTCTCCCTGGCAGTTACTGAAAAACAAGGAATCGGAGGCTGAATAGTTATGTCCCAGTTTGCAAGACTGACCGACAAAACAACGGGTCAGCATCGTTCCGTCATCTACTTCGGAACCGGAAGAGATAATGAAATCATCACATATTACTCCATGCCCGATATGCACTGGCGCTGTCACATTACTGTTGACGCTACCGTTTGTCAAACGGCAAGTACCGCAGATATGGCAATAATCACCGATCCGTACATTCTTGATAGACCCTGTGTTCAGAATCATCACATGATCACCTATACTACCTACCGCAGAAGCATGCTTGTTGGAATAATAATCGGCAATCGCCTTCATGCGATTAATCAGTTCCGGACGGTGACGATACAATGCAAGTATGTACGCCTGATGTGCCGACAGTTTATCATTGATCAGCACTTCACGTCCGCCCGTTTCATTGAGCACTGTCGCTTCCACCCCATTACCAAAGGTGCTTAGCCCGTCTACCAAAATGATATCCACATTTTCAATGAAGGTATCATTTCCGATTTCATAATTAGCAATGTAGTTTTGAATGTTTTCAATGCAGCAGTTATCCCCTACTACCACATTGTGCAGAGTTACATGACGGAGTCCCGAATGTTTTCTGATCCCTCCGGGCAGTGTAAATTCGGCATCAAATACACCCAACTTCACTTCACCCGAAAAGCGGGTATGGTGAACATACTCACAGTTAAACCCCTCGGCAACCAAAACATTTCCCCAATCATCAGCCAGACACGACTGGCTCTTCAACTGAAGCACTTCGTCCTCAGTCAATTTACGATAGTCTTTCATATAGATAAAAATAGATATGTACCGCCTCCCCCAATCAGTAAGCGGTACATTGATTATTATTCTTCCTCTTCGTAAGTCTGATAAAGAAAATCGTTATAGGGGTACTTTTGAACATGCAATTCTTTCACTCGCTGATAAACTACATTTTTCAGTTCGTCTATATTGATTCGTTCGCGGGCGGAAATAAAGAGGCAGTTATCCTCCATTTTTGCCATCCACGTCTTCATCAGTTCTTCGAGTGTTAAGTTTTCCTTTGTTCGGGGGGTAAGGTCGTCCGGCGCCTTCTCCACGTAGGTGTAGGCGTCTATTTTATTGAATATAAGTATCATGGGTTTGCCACCGCCGCCAATGTCGGCAAGTGTCCTGTTCACCACTTCGATCTGCTCTTCGAATCCGGGGTGAGAGATGTCTACTACATGCACCAGTAAATCGGCTTCACGTACCTCATCCAAAGTCGATTTGAATGAGTCTACCAGATCAGTGGGCAACTTACGGATAAATCCGACTGTGTCCGACAGAAGAAACGGCAGGTTATCGATAATCACTTTGCGTACCGTTGTATCGAGCGTAGCGAACAGCTTGTTTTCGGCAAACACTTCGCTCTTTGACAGCAAGTTCATGATGGTCGATTTTCCAACGTTTGTATAGCCGACCAATGCGACACGGATCATGCGTCCGCGGTTCTTGCGCTGTGTGGCTTTCTGTTTGTCTATTTCCGCCAGACGTTCTTTCAACAGTGACATACGGTTGAGGATAATACGGCGGTCCATTTCGAGCTGCGTTTCACCCGGTCCGCGAAGTCCCACAGAACCTCCTTTACCGCTTCCGCTACCAGAGCCACCACCCTGACGTTCCAAGTGGGTCCAGAGTCGTTGCAAACGTGGTAACATGTATTTGTACTGAGCCAGTTCCACCTGCGTTTTCGCATTGGCAGTCTGTGCACGCATCGCAAATATATCGAGGATCAATGAAGTACGGTCTAGTATCTTTACTTTCAGTTCGGCTTCAATGTTACGTATTTGTTTTGCGGAAAGTTCATCATCAAAGATGACCATTCCCACTTCACGTTCTTCTTCCTCTTCTGTCCGTATATATTGTCTGATCTCTTCCAGTTTTCCTTTTCCGACATAAGTAACCGAATTGGCTGTCGGCAATTTCTGTGTAAATCGTTTCACTACCTCCGCCCCAGCCGTCTCAGCAAGGAAAGCCAATTCATCCAGATACTCGTTCGTTTTCCGCTCATCCTGCATCTGCGTAATGAGTCCGACAAGTACTGCGGTTTCTACTTTGGCTTCGGATATTATAAATTCTTTCATTCTTTAACTTCTACTATATAAATCTAAATATGGTCGCAAATATAACAAAAAAAAAGAGGACAATGTTGTATTGTCCTCTTTTTCGTAACCATTTATAATAATTCAATTATAAATCAAACCATAACTTTTCCCAAATTTTCGGAGATTCTTTCGGTGCATTGATATTAGCAGTCATCTCTTCAGGGCTATACTCCCATCTTCTGATCAGTTCTTTTGAAGTTGCATCTTCCGGCACTTGCAAGGTCGGGACTTCATTTCCAGCAGTACCGGAACGTCTCCACTGTACAAACTCCTCGAACGGACGATCCATTAAATCAATCCACTGCTGCATATGAATCTCATACAGTGCTTTCTCCTGAGTCAGCGCTGTCAATTCCGGCAAACCTGTAACATATGTATTGATGTCCGCTTCCGCTACTCCATAGAATGCACATGCTTCCCGAATGCCTTTTTTGTACAGCTCATTAGCTTTTGACAAATCCTGAGCAACTCCCAAGCCGCGAGCATAAGCCTCCGCTTCTAAAAGCAGCTGCTCCTGAGATGAATAAATCAGCTCCGGCGCATCTCTTCTGAAAAGATAATTGCTTACAACAGATGACAGCATACTACCTTTGTCATCAGTAACAGCAGGTTCACGATTACCTAAACCTCTGTATACTCCATCTGCACCCGGCTCAAAATAACGGGAAATACGAGGGTCATTACGCTCTTGCATGGGTTGCAGCATATAATTGCTGGCAAAGAATAAGATCTGCGTTCCACCAACCAACTCAATAAGTTCATACTTAGGATTCTGATTACCCGGATCTGTAGAATAAGGGAACACTAAATTGTCTGAAGATGACGAAACCATTCCTCCAGCCTGCAATAACGAACCGATAGCAGAAGCCTTGGAAGGATCTTTATCCACCATCACCATCAGTGTTCTGAACTTTAATGATTTTGCCAGAGTCATCCATTTATTCATATCACCCTTATAGTAAATGTCATACTCATCGATCGCATTAGCATCATTTAAGTCGATAGTCTGCAATGCCTCATCAAGTAATGACAGAACGCCATTCAATATACTCTCCTGAGAATCAAATTTCGGATATTTGATTGTTGCATTCCAGGATTCAGTGAAAGGTATATCTCCCCACAGCATCGTTGCCTCATACATATGTTCAGCCAACAGAATCTTACACTGTGCAATAGCATTATGATTCACCGGGTCTGCTTCTTCTGCATTTTTAATAGCCAGCATCAAATTATTACCACCGACTGAATAATAATGTTTCCACGTATTTCCCGTACTATAAGGAGAAATGGTATATACCGATTCATCCCAGCCACCATAATCAAGTCCACCATCAACCTGACACTGAGAGCTCATTGACAAAGGTATGTAGAAGTCGCCACCAGTACGTGTTCCGGCCCAGTTTACGGCTGCATAGTTAAACAAATATCCGGGATCAACTTTCTCGGCTGTATTGGGATCATGGTTGATATCGAGCCAGTCGCTGCATGAAGTAAATAACCCACATGTCAAAGCGCTCAATGCATATGCTAATATTTTCTTTTTCATAATCATGTTCATTTAATTCTTACAATGTTAGTCTGAGATTAAATCCGAAACTTCTGGTAGAAGGGATACTGTTAAATTCTACACCGCCTCCAATCTGAGAAGGACCGAAGAAGTTAGCTTCCGGATCAATATGGGGCACATGATCTTTAATAATCCATAGGTTACGTGCCTCGAAACCTAAATCCAATGATTTAACAAAGAAACTCTTAAACCATTTGCGTGGGAAGCTATAAGACAGTTGTACCTCTCTAAGCTTTACAAATGATGCATTATAGATATTTCCTTCATTATTGCTGGAGTTGGCTGTATGCTGCCAGTAATCCTGCATACTCTTCACCGGAACATCATTTGGCTTATAAGTTCCGTCAGCCTGAAGAATTACGCCCGGTTCAATAAAAGAGGCATCTTCACGGTGAGCCAATGTCTCGGCTGCCAGTCCGCTGCTTCTCAAATTAGCAATCGTTTCTGAATACAAAGAACCTCCCTGACGAATATCAATCAAGAAACTAAAAGTCACCCCTTTATAGGTAAATGTATTGTTGATACCCATGGTAAAGTCAGGATAAACATCTCCCAGGCGTACGTTATTGACAGTTTCTCTCAAACCTGTTTTAGAGTTGATCACGTAGTTACCTTGGTCATCACGTTTCCAAGCTGTACCATACAAACCAAAGGAATCACCCTTAGCAGCTTTAACCTGCAAACCGCTCAATCCGCTTGTTAACGTGTATTCATCAAGTCCTTCGGCTAATTCTTCTACAGTCTGCTTATTAGAAGCAAACGTTGCATCCAAATCCCATTTAAAGTTACGTGTTTCTACAGGTGTCAAACCTAAAGTTACTTCGACACCTTTATTAGCAATCTTTCCAGCGTTAATATTGTTGGCAAAATAACCTGTTGACAATGGGACATCGATACTTACAATTTGATTCTTTGTAATATTACTATAGTATGTCATATCCAAACGAATCTTTCCACCAAAGAAGCGCAGATCTGCTCCAACTTCAAATGAGCTTTGATTCTGAGGTTTCAAATTTTCATTCGGCAATACACGAGGACCTGTAAAACCAACCAATCCCATATGTGGGAAGGTATTTACACTGCCCAGATATTGCAGGAAGTAAGTACTGGCTGGAGTATACTTAAATGCCAGGTTGTATGGATCTTCATCACTACCCACATTAGCATAGCTTAAACGAATCTTACCATAATTCAGTATATCCTTATTCTTCATCAACTCTGTGAAGATAAAACTACCACTGATGGAAGGATAGAAATAAGAACGATTATTTATCGGCAAAGTAGATGACCAGTCATTACGTCCTGTTACATTTACGAAAAGCATATCTTTATATGCCAGGCTAATATCTCCATATACACCGACAAGACGTTTCTTCTCAGAATAATTTACCGGAGTAGTGGACTTCGCATTTGTGTATGTGTATAGTTCGTCGACTACCAGATTCTGAGCCTGTACATTCTCATTCTTCCATTCTTCCTGATAGATGTTATGACCCACCATTACTTTAAAATGATAATCATTGGCAAACGTCTTCTCGTAAGTAGCCATTAAATCATTGTTGATGATTCTCTTATACAGATTCCAAGTCTGGAACTTTCCGTTTAAAGCCCCCACAGTACCCTTCGCATAAACTTTACGTCTTCCTTCCGTGTAGAAATCAGTTCCGGCATTGTTAGTGATAGTCAATCCTTCGATCGGTTTATAAGTCAACATGATGTTACCAATCATACGGTCCAGATTATTAGTAAACTTATTCTTATTAATAATCCAGTACGGGTTATTACTTTTGCCTTCCGGATCCAACGTAACCTGTTTGCCGTTTTCATCCATCCAGTTCTGCTTAATATCATGAATGTCAATGGTTCTTGGCAGTCCATTGATCAAAGGAATCAGCAAGTTGCTATCATTTGCTCCCTGTGCCGGGCGACCTTCAGAATCTGAACGTATATATTGGGCAGAGATACGTCCAGTAAAGTTGCTAGTAAAGTTCATACCTGCATTCACAGAGAAAGCATATTTGTTATAGTCAGAGCCTGGTACAACACCAGTCTGATTAGTGGAAGTAAAGCTCAAACGGAAATCGGCTTTTTCACCACCTCCGGCTACTGACACATTATTAATATAGCTCATTCCGGTTTCATAGAAATCCTTCACATTATCAGGATTTGCTTTCAAGGTCACTTTATCTCCTTTATAATCTGTAAATTGCTGATCTTGTACCGATGAAATCTTCGGTCCCCATCCATTCAGCATTTTTACATTATATACTCCGTAGCTACCTTGTGCATACTCATTCTGGAAATCAGGCAATTTAAGTACATTCTCAAATCGTGTTGAAGAGTTTACCGTAACAAATACCGGTGAATTCTTCTTCCCTTTCTTAGTAGTAATAACAATTGCACCGTCTTTTGCACGTGCTCCATACAATGCAGTTGCAGCTGCACCCTTCAATACGTTAATAGATTCAATATCGTCAGAGTTGATATCTCCTGCACGGTTACCTACATCGACTATACCATTGGTTCTGTCAGGATTGTAAGAACCATTGTCAATAGGAAGTCCGTCAATAATAAATAAAGGGGAAGAAACTGTGCCAATAGAGGAAGCACCACGAATCTGTATACTTGAACTACCACCTACCGTTCCAGACGACTGTGCAATTTGCAAACCTGCAATCTTACCGGACAATGAATTAAGCACATTACTTTCACGCGCTTTAGTTATCTCATCTCCTTTTACACTGGATACTGCATAACCTAAAGATTTTTCAGATCGCTTAATACCCATAGCTGTTACCACTACCTCTTCAAGATTCTGAGAATCAGACTTTAACAAAACTTTCAAAGTAGGTTTGATTACGACTTCTTGTGTTTGCATACCAATATACGAAATCTGCAAAGTCTTTGCAGAACTAATGGATTTATATATAACTGATAATCAGTTAGGTATATAGGGGATAAATCAGTAACACCAGTCGATATTTTATCAAGCAGAAATAGCTTATATATCTATTTGACAGTTAATTACCCTAATTCAGCTAATGTTTTACTCTCTTTTATGTAATACCACTTCTCTACCGAAATGAAAACTATTTATCTTATAATCAATATTATATCTATAAAACAAGGAGCTATTATAAACAAAAAATAGTATCATGCTATAAGAGGCGCTTTTATTTGTATACAATTAATCAGGTAATGGATGTTGCTAATTAAAAACATTGTCCCATTCATTTTTCTTTTAAAGGCAAGGAAATATTGTAAATATTGGAGACTGCTTATATATTGATCTGTCTTAGTTGAGGTTAGATTGCAAAAAGGCTGCTCCGATCATTGGAACAGCCCTCTCTATATTTAAACTCTTCTGTTAAAAATCGTCAGCAGGGAAACCTGTTCGACGGAAGCCTGAAACTTTATAAGTTAATCCATCTTCATCGTCGTCGAATTGTACCATATATACGATACTGTCAGCAGGCATACCACTAGGAGTTGTGGCAGCTTTTTCCAGTACCTTGCCATCAGTTATTTTCACTTTGGATTCATATGTTACATTATCCACAAAGCCTGTTGTCGAGAAAGTCCTCGCTGCATAATTCACGTTTACTTTCAGTTTATATTCCCAGAAGTTTCCTAAATCATCCAACCACATTTCAGTTTCACTGTTGCTGGCTGTATTGTAAGTACTCATTTGCAGATGTCCTGCTCCGAAAGGATCTTCTACTTCTTTCCCGTCAATAAATGCATTCACTGTCACCCACCAGTCTCCTGCCATTTTTTCAACAGCAGTACCACCTGGTTCTGTATCGTTGTCGCATGCCACGAATGTAAAAGCCAGTGAAGCTAAAAGTAATATCATATATTTCTTCATAATCGTATTTTTATTGTTTTACTATAATGTCAAAAGATAGCTGACCGGCATAAGCAACAGTCCATTTCAGAGTCCCAGTCGCAGGGTCCAATAATGTATTAGTCATTTGATCCATGGAATCTCCCCAACCTGCAACATAACTTTCCAGAGGAGTAATGGTATTATCATCATTCAATTCGAATTTGCCAACCATTGCATAGTCCGGTCCATAGCCAGCACGCTGGTCATACCAGCCTCCTAAGAAATCGCTGATATAAAAAATCCCCGGTTCCATCTGGAAAATCACAATCTCATATCCACTGAAAGCTACCACAGAAGGGGCGGTACGTTTGCTTCCTTCGGCTACGGTATAAATTCCGGATTTCAAAGGAGAAGCAGTATTATCTGCCACATATACTGTTCGTGTAAATGTTTTGGCAAAACCGTCCTCGTTGTATGCCGCATATACTAAATTGTAGATTCCCGGAGTGTTGACATCAACACTACCTTTTATCTGAACAGATTCAGTAATATCTTCTCCGTTCATTTCCGCATAATATCCCGGCTCCACAAAGGGTTGCCCTTTTTCTAAAACGATCTTTTCATCACCCTCTCTTTCCAACGTAACAAAATAGGTGACTTTAGAAGTGTCATCTGTTGATTTGTCGCAAGCTCCAAAGACAAACGGCAAACATACTAATATGCTGTATATTATATTTTTCATACGTAAAACTTACTAAGTTATTGGTTACTATTTGATATCCCACCAAACCGGAGTACTTCCCGGTACCCCTGCAGGAGTATTCACATTTTGCTGACGTGCGCTTAATGGATAAGTCATACGTTTCATCAGTCCACCCGCTTCCAGACCATTAGTCCATGGGGCAACTAACTCTCCCGGAGTGTATACTGACTCATTAGCCTGTATCTGTGCTGCTGAATAAGAAGACAGTTTCGGACAATCCGTACGACGAATCTCACTCCATGCTTCCATATGATCCATATAGAAAAGAGATACCCATTTCTGCATATAAATCAAGTTTAACTTGTCTGCCTGTGTAGAAGCAGCAGACCATGCACACGCTCCTTCCAAAATGGTATTCTCTTGACCTGCAAATCCACGAACGGCAAAGTCTGCAGTTACACCTGCTTCATAAGCACTCTTTGCATTCGCATCATCATTGTGAAAACGAGCATATACCTCAGCTATCAGGAATTGTAATTCAGCCTGAGTAAAGAAATAGACAGGTTTTGTGGCTCCGATAGAGTAATCAATCGCACTTACGTTTTTGTTTTTCCAGTTGTCAGTACCCAGAATGCTTTGCATATGTGTTTTTCCTCCGGGAAGTTGACCGACATACTTTCCATCCGCATCTGTTTTACTAATACCATAAGCGATTCGAGGGTCTCCTGTGCTGCTTAAATAAGATACTAACGGATAGGCAGCACAATGATTACCGGTCAAGCCGACCGCATTCGTATTATACCATGGATTCCGTTTGTCTGTTTCATCCAAGAAACAATCCAATTTCACGTCACCGGTAAAGAATTCGTTGTTTTGTACTAAGGTCTTCACTTTCTCTGTATACGAAGCCGCATCTATGTTGGCATCAATGAAACGCAGATACATACGGAGGCGAAGAGCATTGGCAAAACCTTTCCATTGAGCGATATTTTTGTTGAATATCAAATCCGGCACATCCATACCACTTCCATCCAAAGCAGCTTCTGCCGCATCTATCTCACCTAATATACCTTTATATACTGTTTCACCCGTATCCCACTTAGGTGTGGCATTGGCATTACCTTGCAGAGCTTCCGAATAAGGTGAGTCACTGGTATTATCTACCATTATCTGAAAGGCATATGCTCTCAGTATGGTAGTGGCGAATCGGTCGGCAGGGTTTGTGGTCTTTTCCAGCACCTGCTTTGCATCTTCCAAAGCTCCTGCAAACAGGATTCTATAAGAATAATCCATTTGTTGGGAAGATTCGGTAAATGTATATTCACATAGAGTGTTATACTGATTCGACTCCGGTTTCTGTTCATAGTACTGAGCGAAAAAGCCAGCGTAATTATAAATTTCTCCGCCTACCGCCGAAGCAATGGAAGCACTGATAGAGGGGAATATCAAATCCGCCGTCACCTGATCATTCATCGGGTAGTTCGGGTCGTCATTGATGTTCAGGTCGCAACCTGCAAACAATGCTGTTGTTGCTAATGATGCATATAATAATATTTTTTTCATTTTTATTCCTGTTTAAAATTTAACCATTAAGTTGAAACCGAAACGACGTGAGCTGGGATTAGCCGTGTATTCTCCATAGTTACCTTCAAGGTCGTTACCAAATGAAGTCATTTCGGGATCAATAAATGTATTGCTGGATGGAGTCCAGACAAATAAGTTATTGCCATATGCAGACACTTTTACTGCCTGGAAAGGAGTTTTTGCCAACCATCTTTTGGGCAGGTCCCAACCTAATACAACAGAACGAAGCTTGACGTATGATTTGTCTACCAGGAAGCAGCTTCCCATATCAGAGCCACCGTCGCCCCAGTATTTATAAATGTTAGAGCTTGTAATAGGAGTTGTATTTTCTACATAAGTAACGTTTTCTCCATTCACTATTTTATTTACTGAGTTAGGAACAATCAAAGGATTACGGTCATTGTAGGCAGTCTGTATCGCGTTACCGGTAAAATAGTTTATATCTTTAGTACGTGAATACATCACTCCGCCCTGACGGATATCAAAATCAATGCCTAAGCTTATACCTTTATATTTCAAGTTAGTAGAAACACCCATTTGATATTTGTTATTCATATCTCCGCAGATTCCGAATTCGCTGGCTTCAACCGGAAGACCTGTTGATGAATTTACTACAATACGTCCTTGCGGATCACGTTCGGCTACCTGAGCCTTGAAAACACCAACAGGCATGCCTGTTATAGCGTACATACTGGTACCTCCATTGAGACCATAAATCGTTGTAATGCCACCCAATTCTTCCGGTAAACTGATCACCTTACTCCAGTTCTTTGTGAAGTTCCATGTCAGTTCCCAACTGAAATCTTTTGTTCTTATCGGAGTGCCGCTGATCAGGAGTTCTATACCACGGTTACGAATCTTACCCAGGTTCATATTCTGTGCTGTATAGCCTGAAGCAGGGTCCATAGCCAAAGAGAAAATCTGCTTATCGGTATTCCTATTATAATAAGATACGTCAAAAGAGAGGCGGTTTTTGAAAAAAGCCATATTTAAACCGACTTCAGATTCTGTGGTCATTTCCGGACTTAATGTATTACTTCCGAGTACATTTCCTGCAGAGTAAGCGTTGACACCTCCTAGAGGGAAAGTCAGAGAACCGAAAGGTATTCTATTGGAAGATTGGGCATACACAGGATTAACCATATACACATCAGCATCGTTACCTGTTTTACCCCAGCTGGCGCGTATCTTACCAAAAGTTATCACATCTTGCAGATTGTCATTCAATAATTCGCTGAAAATAAAACTACCGGTAATACCAGGATAGAAGAAACTGCGATTTTCTTTCGGAAGAGTAGAAGACCAGTCATTACGGGCAGTAACCGTTAAATAGAGCATATTCTTCCATGAACCTTCAAACTGTCCGAAAACACCCATCAGACGTCTGAGTTCCATGTGCTGTTCTACTATAGGAGTTTTGCCGGAGTTCTTCAGATTAAACCATGTAGGAATCGTTAAATCATTAACTTCTGAATATTGATAAGAGACTTTACGTTCATTGCCATTGAAACCGACCAGTGCATTGATATTAAAATCGTTAACCGGCATATTGAAATTAACCATAATATCCTGGTTTATCTCGCGACGACGGGTTATCTGCTCAGAATATTGTCCGGTTTCACCAGAGAAAGGACTGCTGGAGCCCTGACCTTCTCCATTAGGAGTACCTTCATAATAAAGAGCGTACAGATTCGGTTTTCCTTTGTCACTTTGTCCTGTTGTAGTATCCAAGCCCATACGATACGTAAACTTGAAGTATTTCAGGAATTCATAATCCAATTGAAATTTTCCGTAGAATCTTTCAGATTCATATTCATTCAAATAGTTATTCAAAATATAATAAGGGTTCATAACTCCGTAGGGGGTATAATAATATCCCGGAGTGTTGAACGGATCATTCTGGTCTTCCAGTCCTATTATGCTGATATCTCTTGGTGTCTGATATAAAGAGTTTAGCATGGACAAACCTTGTCCCGTAGTAGCAAAGTTATTCTTTTGATAAGCGTAATTCAGTGAAGAAGAGAATGTCAACGCTCCTGCCTTATGGCTGCCGCGTGCAGAAAAAGTATATTTATCGTAGCTGTCGGCATCTGTCGGGATCATACCATCATCGCTGATCTGAGAGAATGATACATAATAATCACTTTTATCTGTAGCTCCATTGAATGAAAGGCTGTTGCTATATCTGAATCCCGCATCAAAAAAGTCTTTGATGTTATCAGGCATTGCCACATAAGGTTTCAGTTTCTGAGAGTTGTTGTACACATTACCCCACAACTGCATGGAACCATCGAAACGAGGTCCCCAGGAACCGTTCTCCAATTCTGTATGGTTGCCGTTCCATCCCATACCAAATTCATTTTGAAATTCCGGCAGACGCAGAACAGTTGACCACTGAACTCCACCGTTATACTCGATTCCAACTCCTTTTTCTTTCCGGCCGCTTTTGGTAGTAATCATGACTACACCGTTGGCAGCACGGCTACCATACAAAGCAGTGGCCGCAGCACCTTTCAAAATAGTCATGTTTGCCACATCATCCGGATTGATAGCGTTGGCACCGTTTCCAAAATCATATCCGCTATTCAAGCCATCTGTAGAGTATACGGTAGAGTTATTCAAAGGTACTCCATCCACGACATATAGTGGTTGGTTGGTACCGGAGAGTGAGCTAACTCCACGGATAATGACCGAATTAGAGGCTCCGGGGTCAGATGAAGTGCTGGAAATCTGTACACCTGCAATCTTACCTGCCAAGCTTGACATCACATCAGATGTACGGCTTTCCGCAATTTTTTCTCCACCCACTGAAGTTGCAGCATAACCTAATGCTTTTTCAGATCTTTTAATACCCATTGCTGTAACAACAACTTCATCGATCTGTTGAGCATCCGACCTAAGTACTACCTTTAAATTAGGCTTAATCGCTACTTCTTGAGTTTGCATACCGATGTACGAAATTTGCAAAGTCTTTGCAGAACTAATTCTTTATATAAAGTGTTGATTATTATAATAATGAGAAATATAAACCTAATCGTCATATATGTTATTGTATCCATATATAAACGTGATAATCAATTATTTATCAGCATTATAACTACCCTTTTCTTTAACGAATGATACCCTGTTTCTATCCATTTCAATCATTTAGTTCATTCATTATAAGAAAGTTATGTCTTTATTTTATTTATATGAGGTATTATTATTGGATACTATTTTTATATTTCCCGAATATTTCTCACCACCAATCATAATGAATGATTACTTTTGGGGCGTGATAGTAGAAAAAGATCAAATCTGAAGAAAAGCATATTTAGTTATGGTATAATTCAAAATATGCAGAACCTGCTTGGGAGAATGACAAAAATCGGCAGGATTTTAAAACAGCAGATCTACGGATGAAATACATCTGTCCGTTTTTTGTTTCCTTGTGCTATATGATTACTTATATCAGCTTGCACCTTTGAATATAAAAGAAATATTTAGTTTCGATATGATATATTTCCCTGTGACAGGAAAGTCTATCAGTTAGAACAGAATTAGAAATTAAAACTACTTTTGGCTCTTCCTTTTAAAGCAATTAGATGTTCCTCGGTGAGTAACGATCTGTTCCTTTTAAAGGAACGGATCGTTCCTTTAAAAGGAAAGAGTCCTGACATTGCACTTTTTATGTATATTACAGTCATTTATATGCGACAAATCATTTGTAAATTGCATATTCTTACATTGATTTATGCATTATTTCTGCCATATTGTTAGATTTTGAATCAACTCTGTTGAAACCAATCTTAAAAACAGGACATTTCCAGACAATCACTGCCTAGCTTTTTGGTCTATTAGCTAATTTTGAATAGGCTGCTTTCTCAAGGTCATGCACAATAGTCATGTCCATGATATTTGCATATACCTGAGTTGTCTTCACACTTTTGTGTCCCAGCAGCTTTTGTACAGTCGTTATATTTGCACCACTATATATCAATAAGGTGGCGTTTGTATGTCGGGCTGTATGGAATGATATCCGTTTGTCTATTTCTGCCAGCTTGGCTAATGCATTCAAGTCTTTATTCACATTAGAGTTATCTTTCAGCTTGAAGAATCCGTTTAAATCGTCTTTGTAGTTCTCCAACACCCGCAGTCCTTTACCTTCAAATAATAAATATAAAGGAAGGCGCACATCAATACCTGTTTTAACAGATTTGTAAATCAGCCACGTCTCCTGATGGAGTTCGACAATATTCGCGGCAGTCAGATTTATAAAATCAGAGTACCGCAAACCGGCGTAACAACAAAATAAAAAGGCATCTTTTGACTTTTGTAACTTCGTAAACTTCCCTTCCAGATTCACCTCCTCCATTTTATTCAGCTCTTCCGGCGACAAGTGCGTATGACTTCCTTCTATGCTTTTGATTTTATATTTTCTGAAAGCATACTTCTGAATATCCATATACTCTTTATTTATAGCTACATTCACATATCGTTTTAAATGCTTCATATGCTTGGCAATGGTATTGAGATGATACCCCTTGGACTGCAGATAATTATCAAATGAAGACACAAATTCGAATGTCAAATCAGTGAATACAATGTCCTTTTTATACTCTTGCAGCAATTCTAAAGTGGAAAGATGATTCTGCCTGGTGCTCTCTTTTAAAGAAGAGTTGCTGACTTCCTCTTTAAAAAAGGTCAGAAATGAATTCCCATTATTTTCCGGTTTTTCAATAGAGTCTTTCAACGAATCCAAGGATATCGATCTTCTCTGTTGCCATAATCCCAGTTCTTTCTGCTCAATGTCAGCTATAAAATCATATAGCATTCGATTTAATGCATCTGAATTAGGATGGTTCTTTACCATTCTACGTTTTACGTCCCACTGGTCTGGTTTGAGGTACACCCTGGTTGAGAAGTACATTTTTCTCCTGTTTAAGTAAGCTTCTACTTGTACCAATGCCATTCCTTTTTTGTTCAGCTTCTTTTTTCTGTTAAACACAAGGCTGTAACTAATCTTCTTCATTCTATTGTCTTTTAGTTAATACTAAGAACAAAATAAACTAAGTTCTGTGCTATAATTAAGGTTGAACCTGCATTAATTTCTGCAAAAATTAAAATTCAATAATTAAGTATTTACATAACTTTAATTTAAATGCTATTTTTTTATCGTCATTTCTTCATAATAAATCAAAAAGAAACGTTTGCAGGGTAGTTTTATATCCAAAAACAAGCAAATAGAATGTTAATTACTACACTTTGCATTCACAAAGTGACATTTCATGCTTGATAAATCACAATATTTATAGCAAATAAAGATGTTTATCAGCATATTTTCGATGTTATAAATAACAATATGTTATATATACAACCTTTTTTTATCAAATTAATTGTTAGTTTCATATTTATTAATAATTTTGCAACTTGTTAGAGTATAGAGACAATTAATGTAAAGTTGAACTTTAAGAGAGAATTTATGAAAAGAAAATTAATGCTGTTATTGGCATGCCTTTTTGTGGGCATAAGCCTAGTAACTGCTCAGACTCAGAAAGTCACAGGCGTTGTGATTTCTGAAGAAGATGGGCAACCAGTTGTTGGAGCCTCTGTGTTGGTAAAAGGTACTACTCAAGGTACAATCACAGACATCGATGGTAATTTTAATTTGGCGAACGTACCAAGTTCTGCAAAGACTTTGCAGATTTCGTATATTGGTATGCAAACACAAGAAGTGGCAATCAAGCCAATGGTGAAAGTTACACTGAAATCAGATGCACAAAATCTTGATGAGGTTATTGTTGTGGCTTATGGTACTGCGAAGAAGTCTTCATTCACAGGATCAGCTGCTGTCATTAAGGCAGATAAAATCGTTTCCGGTTCCAAAGAATCTTTTGACAAGGCATTGTCCGGTAAAATGGCAGGTGTGCGCACAGCCTCAGCAACTGGTGACCCAGGATCTATGGCCGAAATCAACATTCGCGGTGTCGGTTCTATCAGTGCTTCTAAAAGCCCGTTGTATGTTATTGACGGTGTCGTAACAAAGGCTGATGACGACATGAACTACTACGGTAAGACTCAAAGCGTATTGAGTACACTGAATCCTGAAGACATTGAGAGCATGACTGTTCTGAAAGATGCCGCTGCTGCTTCATTGTACGGTTCACGTGCCGCAAACGGTGTTATCATCATTACCACAAAGAAAGGTAAAGAAGGAAAAACGAATGTCAGCTATTCAGGTGAAGTAGGCTGGAACAAGATGGCTGTAAATGCTTTCAATATGATGGGATCAGCCGACTTGATTGACTACACTCGCGAATCATTAGCCAACTGTCTGGTTACTTACGGAATAACAGATAGCAAACAAGCAGCATTGAACAACATCGATAACGGAGGTGATATGTTCATTCCTCTGCTCGACTCACCGGCTACTGTTGCTGACTTTATCCATGACCCATCCGGTAAAGTAAATACGAACTGGAAGAAAGAAATCTATCGTACTGCTTTCACTCAAGATCACCAGGTATCTATCAACGGCGGTTCGTCAAAGACTCAGTTCTATGCCGGAGTTGGCTACAATAAGAGCGAGGGTATCGTTCTTGGTAGTGACTTCGAACGTATCTCCGGTCGTCTGAACGTTAATCACAAAGTAAATAACTGGCTGAACGTAGCTCTCAAGCAAATGATAGCCGCTACATCGCAAGATGGTTTCCGCGATCAGGGAGACCAGGCTCAAGGAATGGGTACTTCTTCTCCGATAGGTATTTTATTCGCAATGGACCCGACTGCTCCGGTAAAGAATGAAGATGGTTCATATAATAAAAATGCAGCATGGGGTAAAGTTACCAACCCGCATCTGATGCTAGGTGGTAAAGACAGCGATACAGCTCTGGAGTGGATTCAGACCAAAATGTTCCGTAGCATGACCAATGCAGATGTAACAATCAAATTCTGTGATAAGTTATCACTTAACTCTATCTTTGGTTATGACTATGTAGACAACAAGCACTTTGAATATTGGGATCGCAACAGTGTTAACGGTGGTTCCGTCAGCGGAATGGGTTCTCGTTATACCTTCGAAAGCCGCGTAGCTACCAGCTCTTCTACATTAAACTACACGGATACTTTTAAAGATATGCACAATCTGAACTTGATGGCCGGTTTCGAAGTTGAAAACAGAGACCTGCTGCAGATTGTAACTGTTGCCAAACGTTATTCAAGCCACTATCCCGAATTGGCCAACGGACAACCGGACCAAGCTGCAAGTTCAACCTTGGGAGCCGGCATGATGTCATATTTCGCAAGTGGCAATTATAACTATGATAACAAGTATTATCTTTCTGCCAGTTTCCGTCGTGATGGTTCGTCACGTTTGAGTGAAGACAATCGTTGGGCTAGTTTCTGGTCTGTATCCGGTGCATGGAGAATGAGTAAAGAAGGATTTATGCAAGATATGCCGTTATTTACCGACTTCAAGATCAAAGCATCTTATGGTACAAACGGTAACTTGCCCTCAGATTACTATGGTTACATGGACCTGTATACAGGTTCCGGATACGGAAGTGCTCCTGCTATTTACTGGTCAAGAATGGCAAACGACAAATTAAGCTGGGAAAAATCCAAGAACTTCAATATGGGAATTGAATGGAATATGTACGACCGCGTAAATCTGTCTCTGGAATATTACAATAAGAAGACTACGGATTTGCTGTTCGAAGTACCTACTTCATTAATCACCGGCTTTGACTCCCGTTGGGAAAATCTGGGTGCATTGAAGAACGACGGTTTCGAATTGGAACTCAATTCTAAAAATATCAGCAACAAGAACTTTACATGGACTTCAAACTTCAACCTGACTTACCAACGTGCATTGGTAGACAAACTTCCTGAAGGAAAAGATATCCAGTATGGAGACGGAGAAATGTATCTGCACCGTGAGGGAGAGTCAATGTATACATTCTATCTGCCCGAATGGAAAGGTGTAAATCCTGAAACAGGTTTGGGAGAATTCTGGTTAGATCCTGAAGATCACTCAAAGGGAGTGGTAAATGACTACTCCGAAGCAGGTAAGGGAATTGTAGGAAAAGCATTGCCTGATGTTATCGGTGGATTCAGCAACACTTTCACATACAAAGACTTTGACCTGTCATTCCTGATCACTTATCAGTTTGGTGGTGACATGTTCGATTATCCGGGATATTTCTCTCATCATGATGGCGTAAGAATCGGTTCCATGAACCTGTCAGAAGATGTAGCCGGAAACTACTGGAAAAATCCGGGTGATAAAGTAGACAACCCGATGCCTATCTATGCCAACCCTTATCGTTGGGACAGATTCTCAAGCCGCACAATCAAATCGACTGACAATATTCGTCTGAGAGAAATGACAGTAGGATATACTCTGCCGGTATTGAAGAAGCACATTTCCAACTTCCGCATCTACTTCAGAGCAAACAATCTAGCTATGTTGTGGTCGAAGACTAAAAACATTGACCCGGATGTAGCGATCAATGGTTATCGTCAAGCAGATACACCGGCATTGAGAAGCTGTGTATTCGGCATTAATATCAAATTATAATCTATAAACAGACTGAATAATGAAAAAAATATATTTACCCATTCTATTACTGACGTTGGCAGTATCCTCATGCGATACTTTCGACAAAGTGCCTTCCAGTGAATGGCCTTCAGAAGGTGCTATTAAGACTCTTGAAGATTTACAGTTTGCAGTTAACGGTGTTTATGAGTCTCAGACTTCTTCTATAGACGCGGGAACTAATCCACGTGGCAGCTACGCAGGTGATTTCTTCTTGTACGCCGACCAAAGAGGCAGCGACTTCAAAGCCATCGGTAGCAATAAGCAAACAGTTGATGTATATGCCTACCAGGCTACTAAGAATAGTTCTGATTCATACTATTTCTACAAACGCTTTTATCTTTCTCTGGCAAGAATAAACAAAGTTTTGGAGGGAGTTAAGAAATCCGGTCTGGAAGGAGCTGAAGTTGATGTTCAGGTAGGCGAATTGTATGCTTTGCGGGCACTTTTCCACTTTGACTTGGCCCGCTTGTTCGCTAAACTTCCTTGTAATGCACAGGCCAGCGATCCGGGTATCGTATTGTCTACAGAAGTTTTCGAATCCGGATATACAGCAGAAAGAGCTACTATTGCGAAAACTTACGAAACCATCCTGGATGACTTGAAGACTGCATTGGATAATCTCCCAGAAACCAGCAAGGTAGTAACTGCTGGTCATATCGACTATTGGGGAGCCCGTGCACTGAGAGCCCGTGCATATCTCTACATGAATGAGAACAGTAAAGCACTTGAGGACGCCAAATATGTAATCGAAAAATCTCCATACAAGCTGTACACCAGAGATGAATACGAAACAGTATGGACCAAAGTTGGAAGTAGTGAAAGCATTTTCGAGTTCCTGATTACCTCACTCTACAATGCACAACGTAACTCTCTCGGATTCTACACACATGCCGAAGGTTATGCTGAAGCCGGTATCACCGAGGGATTCAAAACTTTCCTTCAAGAACGTCCGGAAGATGTTCGCAGTACTCTGATTGCTGAAGAAAGCGACGGTGGAGATAACGAAGGCTGGTATATCCAGAAGTATCCGGGACGCGACGGAGAAATATATGTAAATAATCCGAAAGTAATCCGCCTGTCCGAAGTATATCTGATCGCCGCAGAAGCTGCATTAAAAGCAGGTGGTGCTGATCCTGCCAGCTATATCAATGACTTGCGTAAGCAAAGAATAGCTGGCTATGAAGACGTTGCTTCTGTTACTATCGATGATATTCTGACAGAACGCAGACTGGAACTTTATGGTGAAGGTCATAACGCCTGGGATACATGGAGAAACAAAAAGGCAGTAACGAATGCCCAGGTTCCGGCCGGTCCGATCAACTATGACGACTATCGTACCGTAATGCCTATTCCGGTTTCCGAGATCAATGTATCTAACGGTAAGCTGAAACAAAACGAAGGCTACTAATACACTGAAACTATTTTAATAACGAGCCCGTTTAACTTTAAGCAGTTAAACGGGCTCGCTTTTTATTTTCCATTTCCGAATTTACACATGAGTGTAATCTTATCCGTTCCTCCCCACAATACAGACTTCTACTTGCAGATACCGCTCAGCCCTTCTCTCACAATATCCGCCAATATCGGCTTCGCTCCACTCACAAAGCATTCCACTGCAATTACCATCAGAATCAATCCCATCAAACGCATCATCACATTATTTCCGGTCTCTCCCAGTACTTTCACCAGTCGGGTGGAAGCACGGAGAATGAAGAACGTCAACAGATAAATCAAAGCGATTGTTCCGATCAATATACCTTTCATGGCGTAAGTATGAGAGTCCTGCATCAAAACGATGGCGTTAGCGATAGCCCCGGGACCACACAACATCGGAATTCCAAGAGGAGTAATGGAGATGTCATCGGCATAGGTTTTAATCTCTTCGTCTTTAAGTTTCATCGGAGTATACCGTGCCTGAAGCATATCAAAACCAATCTTAAAGATAATTACTCCACCGGCAATACGGAAACCATTGGTAGAGATACCGAAGAATTTGAAAAGGAACTGCCCGGCAAAGACAAACACCATCAACGTTATAAACGACACGATGGTGGCACGGCGCACAATAGTCTGCCGCTCCTTATCTGTCATTCCGTGTGTCATGGTCAGAAAGACCGGCATTGTCCCCAAAGGATTGGTCAGCGTAAAGAACGAAGTAAAACAAAGTAAAGCAAATGGCAGAAGCGTACTATCCATGATGTTATCGTATTTTATACATTTATTAGATGCAACAAAAATACGACTTAATCCATAAAACCTACAATAAATTCATTAATTCTTTCAGTGAATGGATATGATAGGTAGGCTGAAAAGGAAAAGCGGTTCGTTCCGTCACATCATAGAAAGCCTGATGCATCCCTACCCCATGCGCTCCGGTAATATCGGCTTCCCAACTGTCACCGATCATTAACGATTCGCGTAACTCAGACTGGGTGGCAGATAAAGCAAAATGAAAGATTTCGGGCCAAGGCTTTAATACGCCAAGGTCCTCCGAAAGAATGATCTTCTTAAAATAACGATCTACTCCTGCCGAACGCATCTTACGCGACTGCAGCTCCCGGAAACCATTGGAAAGGATATACAAATTATATTGCGGCGCAAGATACTCCAACACTTCTTTGGCATGGGGCATCAGACCGCTTTTGGTAGGAATAATGGCAAAGAAATCTTCCGAGAAACGCTCAGCCAAAGCCTCATCCTCCACTCCTACTGCCTGTAAGGGATAAAAGAAACGCTGGCGGTTCAGTTCCTCCTTCGTCACCTTTCCCTCTCCATATTCAAGCCAGAGTTCGGTATTGCGTCGTTGATACAGTGTGTAATAATGATCGAACGAGTCAAAATAGCGGTCAAATGAATATTTCTGATATACTTCTTCAAAGGTGTCGCGTGCATTTCGTGAGAAAGCCCAGATGGTGTCATCCAGGTCAAAAAAGAGATTTTTATATTTCATTGGCTCCGTGATATATAATATGAGAAATAAAAAAGCCAATGTGCTAATTTCTTGAATTCAGGAATCAGCACATTGGCAATTCTAACCAGGTATGTCTACCTTATTTTACCTGAATAACCAAGTATCTGGATACGCTCCAGAATTCGGCAGGATTAGTAATTTTCAAAGTCAGCTGACCTTTGTCATCTTTCACCAGTTCATAAGAACCTGTCGGATGAGTAGTCAACAACTCAGCACGTTTGGAGTACAACTTGATTTCTTTTGTTGTACGGATATCGATCTGAGTAAAATAATCCTTGTTGAAATCAGCGCTCTTCAGCACGTCACCGCTCTGAAGAATCTTCTGGGCTTTCAACTCTGATTTTGTTCCGAATACGAACCATGCGGCATTCAGACTCTTATCCTGTTCGGCAACGGTTTTAGCTTTCGCTTCGTTCTCGGCAGCCAAAGATTCTTTGGCAGCAGACAGGTCGCTGACAGCAGCATCCAGTTCCTGGATACGAATGTTCTTAGACGCCAGTTCAGTCTGAAGTTCTTCGATACGTTGTTGTTTAGCTTTCAATTCAGCAGTCAGAGCTTCTACAGCTTTCTTCATCTGAGTAGAGTTGTACTTGCTGTTTTTCAGCTGAGCTTCCAGTTTTGCAATCTGAGCTTTGTTTTCTTCCATTTGCTTGGAGATGAATTCGATGTCAGAAGCAATCTGTTGCTTGGCACTGGCTGAATTTTCGGTAATAGTACCACGCTGCAAGTCCACACGGCTTTCGGCAGCATTGATCTTACGGAATCCTTCCTGCACTTCATTGAAAGTTCCCATCATATCATCCAATTCAGCGTTACGCTGTGTCAATTCCATTAAAAGAGAGTCATTTTCAGCCTTAAGGTCTTTGCTTCCACCTTTAAAGTCACACGAAGCCAACATGGCTGCGCACATAAATAAAACTGCTAACTTTTTCATACGTTTACGTTTTACGTTTTTAAATGAAGTTATTTTAATCGTCTATTCCTGCTAATACTATCACAATCTCGCCCCGGGGCTCGGCAGCGGTAAAGTGTTCTATCAATTCCGCCAAACTTCCCCGAACGGTTTCTTCGTGGAGTTTGGAAATTTCGCGAGACACGGTTGCCTGACGTTCAGTGCCGAAATATTCGGCAAACTGTGTCAACGTTTTCAACAAGCGGTGAGGCGATTCATAAAACACCATAGTACGATGTTCTTCTGCCAATGCCTTCAGTCGTGTCTGTCGTCCTTTCTTCTGAGGGAGGAACCCTTCGAAGCAGAACTTTTCATTCGGCAGTCCCGATGCTACCAATGCCGGAACAAAAGCTGTCGCTCCCGGCAAACATTGCACTTCGATACCGTTGCGCACACATTCGCGGACTACCAAAAATCCCGGATCAGAAATCCCGGGTGTTCCGGCATCCGAAATCAATGCCACAGTTTCACCTGCCTTTATTCTATTAACAACACTTTCCACCGTTTTATGTTCATTAAATTTGTGGTGGGATTGCATTGCATTCTTTATTTCAAAGTGTTTCAGCAAAATACCGGAAGTACGTGTATCCTCTGCCAAAATCAGATCGACCTCTTTCAGCACCTTGATTGCCCGAAAGGTCATGTCCTCCAGATTTCCTACCGGCGTAGGTACTACATATAACTTTCCCATAAACTTTTATGCTGATTGATTAAAATACTTTTTTAGCAACTCCAGAAAGTCGGTCATCGCCTCATTCTCTTCGTTTACGCTGACTTTCGAGGCAAGAAATGCCACGGCAGTCTTATAAGAACTCATGACTGATATCTGCTCGATAACACGGTTCATCAGTTCAGGGTCTCCGCCGAATATCTCACGTGAGAAACGGAAAGAATCATTCAGGCTGATGGAATGACGTAATCCGGCAGCCATCTTTATGCTTTCGCCCAATACGGCAGCTTTCGGCTCCTCTATCAGAAGCGATTCGTCGTCTTCCGACTCATCTTCCGCTTCTTTCTCTTCCATTTCGTCTTCGACAACAGGTTCCTCAATTACTGTTTCTTCCACAACAGTCTGCGGTTCCTGTACTATCACAGGTTCATCTTCTCCCGGTGCTGTCGCTTCATTCTCTTCCACGACCGGTTCTTCTATCGCCGAACATTCAACTTCCTCTATTACAGGAGCTTGTTCTTCAACAATGGGAATGGGGGCTTCTGTTTCCGCTTCCGCTACAGGAGAAGGCGAAGCTTCCACCGGCACAGCACTTATCTCTTCCGACAACTGTTCCAAACGCTCCTGCATACGTAGGATGCTCCGCTTCAACAGTTCAGACAAAGTCTGAGTCGGCTCTTTAGAAAACGTATTCATGAGTAGCTTCAGCTCATGAACATCCAGCTCAATATCTGTTAATAGCTTCTGTTTCATTTCCATCCATTGTTATTATGGTGCGAATGTAGGAATAATTTATGCAATAACTTAAAATAATGGATAATTTAACAGTTCTTGTACATCGAATTGTTTACCTTTGTCCATTCATTTATTTAATCAAGAAAGCACAAAAATCACATGGTATTATTTTCAGAAGACCACATACAAGAGACCAGAAGAAGAGGTAGAATAGAGGTAATCTGCGGTTCAATGTTCTCCGGAAAGACGGAGGAGCTGATTCGTAGAATGAAGAGAGCCAAGTTTGCACGCCAGCGTGTAGAGATATTCAAACCGGCCATCGACACCCGTTATTCGGAAGAAGACGTGGTATCACACGACAGTCATTCCATCGCGTCCACCCCTATCGATTCATCGGCAAGCATCCTGTTGTTCACTTCTGAAATAGATGTAGTCGGCATCGACGAAGCACAGTTCTTTGATGACGGACTGATTGACGTATGCAGACAGCTTGCCAATAACGGCATCCGTGTCATCATCGCCGGACTGGATATGGACTTCAAAGGGAATCCCTTCGGACCGATGCCTCAATTATGTGCCATTGCCGACGAGGTCTCCAAGGTTCATGCTATCTGCGTGAAGTGCGGTGATCTGGCATCTTTCTCTCATCGTACCGTCAAGAATGACAAGCAGGTACTTCTAGGAGAGACAGCCGAATACGAGCCGCTTTGCAGGGAGTGCTACCTCCGTGCACGGGGAGAGGACGGACAGAAGATATAAACTCTATATTAAAACAGATATGGAAAGAAAGAAGATAACATTCGACAGTTTTATACGTGGTTCCATCGGATGTGTACTGGTGGTAGGGATACTAATGCTTGTGGAACGGCTCAGCGGAGTGTTATTACCTTTCTTTATAGCCTGGCTGATCGCCTACATGGTTTACCCGTTAGTCAAGTTTTTCCAGTATAAGCTACGGTTAAAGAGCCGTATTGTTTCTATCTTCTGCGCCTTGTTTCTGATTACTCTTGTCGGAGTATCCTTATTTTATTTGTTGGTGCCTCCCATGGTTTCGGAAATAGGCAGGATGAATGACTTACTGGTAACCTACCTCACCAATGGAGCCGGGAATAATGTGCCCAAGAATCTTTCCGAATTCATTCATGAGAATATTGATCTTCAGGCGCTCAACCGTATATTAAGCGAAGAGAATATTCTTGCAGCCATCAAAGATACGGTGCCCAGAGTGTGGGCCCTGCTTGCGGAGTCGCTCAATATCCTGTTTAGCATTCTCGCCTCCTTTATCATATTATTATATGTAATCTTTATATTGCTGGATTATGAAGTCATAGCCGAAGGATGGCTGCATCTGCTGCCCAACAAGTATCGTACCTTCGCATCCAACCTCGTACATGATGTGCAGGACGGCATGAACCGATATTTCCGCGGTCAGGCACTGGTTGCCTTTTGTGTGGGGATTCTGTTCAGTATAGGCTTCCTTATTATCGATTTTCCGATGGCTATCGCTCTGGGGCTTTTCATTGGAGCGCTTAATATGGTTCCTTACCTGCAAATCATCGGTTTCCTCCCTACAGTCCTATTGGCAATCCTTAAAGCTGCCGATACGGGAGAGAATTTTTGGATTATCATTGCATGCGCACTGGCAGTCTTCGCCATCGTCCAAATTATACAGGATACTTTCCTCATCCCCAAAATCATGGGAAAGATTACGGGACTGAATCCCGCCATCATCCTTTTATCCCTTTCTATTTGGGGTTCATTAATGGGAATGCTGGGTATGATCATTGCCTTGCCTCTGACCACTTTGATGCTTTCCTACTATCAACGCTTTATTATCAACAAAGAAAGAATAAAATATGATGAAGTAGAAACTACTGATAATCAAGAAACAAGCGATAAAGAGGAAAAATAATTGGAACTTTTTTCTACGAAACACTTGCAAATTAAATAAAAGTAACTACCTTTGCACCCGCAATCAGGAAATAACTGATTCGCAAATAAGGATTGATTCAGTAGCTCAGCAGGTAGAGCACAACACTTTTAATGTTGGGGTCCTGGGTTCGAGCCCCAGCTGGATCACTGAAATTCAAAAAAGTAATTTAAGAAAATCCCTGATAATCAAACATTATCAGGGATTTCTTTTTTCTGGCAGATAGCAAGAAACATCTGTTTCAAGTATATTATTACTTTTTCTGAAACTTGAAGGACTACATCCCTTGTATTTCTTAAAGAATTTACTCAAATGGCTTTCATCAGTAAATCCTAGTTCTTCGGCAATCTCATTTATTCTCATTTGACTATGTAACAATCTGCTTTCGACCAATTTTAGTTTATAGCTTAATATGTATTGCTGCATTGTTTCGTTGGTGTGCTTTTTTATATAACGTCCCAAGTAACTTTCAGATATACCGAAGTGCTGACTGATTTCTTTTGCTCTAATTTTACCTGTTTGATAGATATTTACTTGGATATATTGAAGAATATCGAGAGACTTATCATCTGAACACTCATCGACTTGTTGAGGTAGAAACATAGCTATATTTCTTGCCACGACAATAATTATAGTATTTATCAACTGCGTGATAATCTCTTTACTGTACAGATTCCTATTTACATACTCCCGAATAATTGCTTCAATCATTGGTTTCACTAATAACTTATCCACCTTATTTCTAAGGATGCAACCCGGTTGATGATTTGCATGTTGCAAAATAAATTCTAATCTCTGGATATTCTCTGAACCAAATATGGCTGAATGTATATAGATGTCATTAAACTTGATGTTAATGAATTTTGTAGTTGTGTGAATCTCAAAGGAATGAGAATCATTTGGAGTTATCAAGAACAAGTGTCCATCATGATATGGGAACATATTATTGTTAATCCATTGAATACCTGTTCCTGTTAAGATGTAGACTAGTTCAAAAAAAGTATGCTCATGCTCAGTCAATAACGATTCATTATGCTCGCTAAAGCTGATCTCAAATGGTTGATGAAGATTTTCTTTTTTCATACTCCAAATATAACACATAAAGCAGAATTATACCAATATAACGAAAACATATACCTTTATTTGAAATAAAATAGGTATAACTTTGCCACAAATCAAAATTAGATTACTTATGAACTTTTTAGAACCATCAAAACAACGTTATTCAGGAAGAAGCAGAAAAGATATAACCGAAATAGTTTCAATCTTATAAACGTAACAATTATGAAAACAGAAATGGAAAAATGTCTGGCTGGTGAATGGTATGATTGCCACAACCAAGTTTTCTTGGATTTAAAGACCCGAACACATAAGTTATTGATGAAATATAATTCATTACCTTATGAGGATAAAGAAGAAAAACACAGCTTGCTAAAAAAGATGCTAGGTAGTATCGGAATGAAAGTCTCGGTTGCCAGTCCATTTATTTGTGATTATGGCTGCAATATACATATAGGGGATAATGTTACTGTAAATACCGGTTGTACCTTTGTGGATTGTAATAAAATCACTATCGGAAGTAATGTTCTTATTGCCCCTAATGTTCAGCTTTATACAGCAACTCACCCTATTGATTTAGATGAACGGCTAGCGCCTGTTGAAACAGAAGATGGAATAAAGCGAGTTCGCCGCACTTACGCTTTGCCTATTACAATTGAGGACGGATGCTGGATTGGTGGAGGTGTAATAATCCTTTCCGGAATAACAATTGGGTACGGTAGTGTAATTGGAGCAGGTAGTGTTGTTACAAAAGATATTCCGGCAAATAGTTTAGCTGTTGGAAATCCATGTAAAGTGATACGTCAAATCAATCAAACTAAGAAACTATGATAAAATTGGTCGCTTTTGATTTGGATGGTACAATTGCCGATACAATCCCAATGTGTATCGAAGCCTTTAAGCAGGCAGTATCTCCCTATGCATCAAAAATATTGTCAGAAGATGATATTGTAAAAACATTCGGACTTAATGAAGAAGGAATGATTAAAGAGGTCGTTTCAGAAGATTGGGAAAAAGCTCTGATTGATTTTTATGTGAAATACAAAGAAATGCACACAGTCTACATTCAACCATTTGTGGGGATAAGAGAATTGATAACAGAGTTGAAGAAGAACTCAATTATTGTATCTTTAATAACAGGTAAAGGTCAAAGGAGTTGTGATATTACACTTCACCATTTTGAAATGGAAGCTCTTTTTGATAGTATTTCAATCGGATCGCCAGATAGAAACACAAAAGCGGAATCAATGACGGAACTAATGTCAAAATATAATATCCAACCAGCAGAAATGGTATATGTTGGAGATGAATTTTCCGATATTACCGCTTGTAGTAAAGTTGGAATACAATGCTTATCTGCTGCATGGATAGCCTCACTCTCAAAAATGAAGAAATTAGAAAAGGAAAATCAAGGATATGTGTTTAGTTCTATCAAATCACTTCATTCTTTTCTAAAGAAAGAAGCTCATTTAGTTTAGATTCATATTCGTAGATTGATTTTAGTATTTTCTGGCATAATGGATATTTATTGGTAACATAAAAGCATGAAATCAGACGTTAAGTCTTTCTATATAATACTTACCATTAAAATTATGCTTATGAATGTATTGTTAAACATGAGGATGTTTGGACTATTCTCTGAAACCTCACAAGAAGTAACTAATAATGAAATGCAAGAAGCCTATGGCGAATTTGTTGAACAGATTAGAACTATAAGTAATGGAAATGATTATTCAACTACTTATCGAATTCTTGCAGCTACCCGTATCGAGATAGCTTTACTTGAAACAATACCTCTTTACGGGCAGGGGAAAAAATACGCTTAAAAAGCTGTTCATACAAAAGGTACAGGCTACTATTACCGCAGAAATAGAACTGCTGAATCTAAAAATTCAGTACCCCAGCCAATTTCAAAATAGAATAAACAGCCTTCCACCTTCACCACTCTATTTGACCGACAATACCAACCTAGTTGAAATCATGGAGTTGATTAGTGGACTATTCCTATCACAAAGAGTAGTAACCCATGCTGGAACAAAATCACCATTAACAGAAATTGGGAGAGCATTTGAACACCTCTTTAATATCAAATTAGGAGATGTTCACAAGAAACACGAAAGCGTCATAAAGCGCAAGCCATCTAAAGTAACTGATTTTTTAGATACACTTCGCAAAGCTATTGCCGAAGAAAGTAAAAATAAAGGCTATCTATAAATCAGGAACTTACCAACAATTGTTGAGGTTGTGCCAACGTTTTGACACAACCTCGTAATGACGCCTGTAATAAGCATTTTCTTTGCAACGCTTATTATCAGGTATTATCTATTCATATTTCTATAAAAAAGTAATTACCATGCCAAATAGTAGTCGAAAAACGATATTCACTACCATTTCCATAGACAAGAAAACAGCAGCTTTGGTAGAGAAAATATGCAAACGCTATTCACTGAAAAAGAGTGAAATTGTAAAACTGGCGTTCGGATATATAGACAAGGCACATATCAACCCATCCGAAGCACCGGAACCTGTAAAATCAAAACTGGCGAAAATAAATAAGAGACAAGATGATATTATCCGTTTCATTCGTCACTACGAAGAAGAATAACTGAATCCCATAATACGGGCTACAAATTCTATCGCTTTGCGTTTCGATGCTATCGGCAAAACTTTAGAAACTATTATTCTCTCTCAACTGGAAGCCAGTCTGGAAAGACAAACAGCCGTACTTAAAAAACTAAGTGAGCAGTTTTGTAATCATGCCGATGTAATAAACAACCAATCCAAACAAATAAATACTCTCTACCAGATACACCAACGGAATTATAAAAAGTTGTTTCACCTAATATAACTCTATTCGGAACTTTCTGCTTGTGGGGTTATGGATAGCAAACGGAAAGAGAACCTAAAAGCCGAAATCAATAATTTGATAAAAACATAGGATTATGCACATAGACTTTGCTCCACCATCAAACGGAACATATAATAATTCTGGAAAATACTGACAGCTAGCTAATTACATGGAACACGAAGATTTAGAACGAATGGAAAAGGGTATCTATACCGAAGGCTTTTTCAATCTTACAGAGGATAATATCTATAAATCAAAGGTTATAAAAGATATAGATACCAATATAGAGCAACTCCTAAAGACAGATGCTAAGTTTTATGCTATCCATGCCAGCCCATCGGAAAAAGAACTCCAGGTGATGGGTAATACAGAGCAGGAACAAGCCAAAGCTATGAAACGGTATATTCGTGAGGTATTTATTCCTGAATATGCCAAGAACTTCAACAAAGAATTATCCGCTTCGGATATAAAATTCTATGGTAAGATTCATATTGGCCGTAGCCGTTCAGACAATGACTAAATACACACTCTCATTTGATAGTAAGTCGAAAAGATCAATCTAATAAGAAAAAACTATCCCCACTTACCAACCATAAGAATACTAAGAAAGGAACTGTTAAAGGCGGTTTTGATAGAAAAGACTTATTTCAACAAGCAGAACTAGGATTTGACAGGTTATTCAACTATGATAAACAACTAACCGAATCTTTTAAATATTATAACGCGATGAAGAATGGCAGTATCTCCGACCAACTCAGTATGCAGGAACGACAGATTGCCAGTAAAAAAACAGGGTTGTATGCAGATAAGCAGGACGAACAGGTTGAAAACAAGGTTATATATAAACAAGCCGATAACCTTTTAAACAATACTGAAAATAAGCAAAGTTTTAATCTTCCAGATTTGGGATTATCTTCTGCATTAAGTTTGCTTACTCCTGAACCTAACAGTAATGATGAACAACAAATCCCCGTGAAAAGAAAAAAGAAGAAGTCCCAACGAGGCTTTAAGTGGTAATAATCCATTTTATATTTGTGAAACAAGGTATATTCCAAGTCTGAAACGGAAATGCCAAGCCCTTCGGGTTTTAGAAGATTTCTTCCTTTTCGCTTACAATAAGAGTAAATCTTCTAAAAACATTGCTTTATGCAATCTTCCCATAGGAGAAGTGTTTAACAAGAATAAAAAGGAAAATATATGCGTTGATATTGGGATCTTTATCTTCCTATGCCTTTCAGTCGTTTACTTGGACGTATTCTTGATAAATTCTGTATCTTTCATAATAAATAATTTGCGATTACGAACACATTTCGTACATTTGTGCTAATTATTTACGAATTGGAAAAGAGAAAAAAACATGAGTATATTGATGATTGTCTGCTTAGTATTCGATTTAAAGGCAGGTTTTCATTTACTTTTGATGAGTTAAAAAACGTTTTTGACCCATCAAAACAAGCTGTTCGCAAAAAAAAAATTCACTTAAAAGCAGATAGCATAATAGCGACTATCCGAAAAGACTTTTATATAGTACTTTCTCCTGAATACGCAGAAAATGGCACCTTTCCTGTCTATCTGTATATCGATGAACTGATGAGGTATTTGAAAAAGACTACGATATAAGCTTATATTTCGCAGTTGCTTTATATGGTGCTGACCACCAACATATGGAATATCAAATTAATGTGCAACAGCCTATTCGAGATTTTGTTGTAGGAAATACAAAAAATAGTTTTTTTTCTAATATGGAGGAAAAGATGATAGACAGAGAGTTTTTGAATGATATTTTTATTATTTTTAAAACAAGGCGTTAAATATGATAATAAGAGAATGTGGGATAAGACAAAAGTGAATTTAGTTGAAAAGATACAGCTAATCTATATAAATTCATTTTTCTGAATGTAAATAGTGACAAAATGGAAGAGCAAAAGAATATAGTAAAATTTTTTAAATCAGAATTAGGTTCTCTAATTCAAGGTAATTCCATAGAATTACTCAAGAGCAAGAAATATTTAAACAAGCTAAAAGGAAAAGTGAATTTAATTGTCACATCTCCCCCTTTCCCACTTAACAATAAGAAGCAATATGGCAATGAAAAGGGAGATGAATACTTGAAGTGGTTTACTGACCTTGCTCCAATTTTTTCAGATTTGCTGGCCGATGATGGTTCTCTTGTTATAGAAATAGGGAATGCGTGGGAACCTGAAAGACCTGTTCAGTCTCTGTTACATTTAGAATGTTTATTTGGATTAGTAAAGCATCCCACTGCAAATTTAAGGTTAATACAAGAATTTATATGCTATAATCCATCTAAACTACCATCGCCAGCTCAATGGGTAACTGTAAATCGTATAAGAACAGTAGATAGCTATACTCATGTGTGGTGGTTGGCGAAAAATGATTATCCCAAAGCGGATAATACTAAAGTATTACGACCATATAGCAAAAGTATGGAACAACTTTTAAAGAAAGGGAAATACAATGCAGGAAAGCGCCCTTCTGAACATAATATTAGTGAATCAGGTTTTTTAAAAGATCATGGAGGGAGCATTTCTCATAATTTTTTTGAAATGGAATCTGTTGATGAAAAAAGAAAAGTCAGACTCCCTCATAGCGTTCTGAGTTTCTCAAATACGAACTCGAATGATTACTTTTTGAAAACTTGCAGAAAAAAAAATATAACACCTCATCCAGCTCGAATGAATGGTGGGTTAATTAATTTTTTCATTAATTTTCTCACTGATGAGGATGATCTCGTATTAGATCCGTTTTCAGGAAGCAACACAACAGGATATTGCGCTGAAAAATTAAAAAGAAAATGGATATCTTTTGAAGTAAAAGAAAATTACATTAAACAAGCCATTCTCAGATTTAGTGAACCGGAATTAAACTCATCTTTAAAAGAAACTAGCAATGGAAGAAAACATAAAAAATAGACTTGAGAAGATCGCGGAAACAGATATTTTTCAAGTAGCAACTTTAGCAGATAATTTTGTAGGTTATCCATTTTATCTAGACTATAAAAAAGCCAACCTACTTACTTGTGATGATTGGAAGTATAAATCAGGAGGCGTCCCTCAAGGATGTCTAATGCTTGCATTTTACAACAACCCTTTTAACACTGTTCAAAGTGAAGAAGCTATATTATTAAGAGCTATAAAGCCATGTGCAATTCCAAGTGACAGTGACTTAATAACCTCTAAAATTGAATTTTACAAGGAAGATGTTGATATCACTACCACGAAATCAAAAGGTAATGCATTAGATGATTTTACACGTTTCGAGTTTAGCTTTTCTGGCATTGAATGTTCTATTTTAGGAACTTTCTACAAAAATGAAAATGGTAAAATTGAATTTGGAGCAGATGTAGAGAATTTTTTTTCTGCGCATTATTATAAAGTTTATAAAATAACAAATGAATACCTAGAATTTGTTGTAAATAATCCCGATGATGCAACACCACTAAATCCAGATGCAACATTTCCTATTGGCAAAGTGAGATATAGCTCGAGTAAAACTGTTCAATCGACAAAGATATCTACTGGTGACGCAAAAGTATACGTTCATACAAAAGATATTTTAGGCAAAAGAACTGCACTCTTTGGAATGACTCGTACAGGAAAATCGAATACAGTAAAAAAAATCATAGAAGCAACAGAAAAATTATCTCAAAAAGCTCCACTCAATTTAAAATCAGCAAATGAACGTTTTGAAGAAAGATTAAAACCTCTCACAAAAGACGATATACCTAAATATCCTGTTGGACAGATTATATTTGATATAAATGGTGAATACGCCAATAAAAATCTACAGGATGGAACTGCAATTTTTGAAAAATACAAAGATAAGGTTACAAGATATAGCGTATTAAAAAAGGATGGATTTAAACAAATGAAAGTAAATTTTTATGAAGAAATTGAAGCTGGATTTGAGCTAATAAGAAGTCATTTAATCAATTTTAGTTCAACATATCACAATAGTTTTAAAGCCATTACTTTAGAAAAGCCTGATAACTACGAGCCTACATCGTCGGAAGGCACTCGTTATGATCGATTAAAAGCAGCATATTTATGCTGTTTATATAGGGCTGGTTTTCCTATAAAAAACAGCTTTAAAATCATATTTAGAGGAAATGCAGATCTAAATAAAATGGTGACTACTGATAGTTCCGTTATCCCTGATTCTGGACTATCCTTAGAGCAAGCAACCAATTGGTTTTTATCCATTTGGAAAGAATATAATACAAACAAATATTTTGTAGATTATAAAAACAAACACCAGGGCAAAGAATGGGCAGATGAAGATTTAAAAGCAGCCTTAACTTATTTATCTAGAGAAAAAGATGGGAGAAGAATTGATGGATATACTGTTCTGAGAGATCTAAAAGAATTACATACAGAAACGATCGATACCGCATTTGATATCGAAATAAATAATCAATTAACAGCTGGTAATATTGTGATTATCGACTTATCTCAAGGAGAGCCGAGCATTCAAAGATTATTTTCGGAAAGAATATGCCGTAAATTGTTTAAAACAGCGATGAATAATTTTGTCAATGCAAAACCAAATAATTTCATGCAATTTTATTTCGAAGAAGCTCATAACCTATTTCCTAAAAAAGACGATAAAGATTTGAGCCAAATATATAATCGTATTGCCAAGGAAGGAGCAAAACTTAATTTAGGTCTTATTTATGCAACTCAGGAAGTTAGTTCTATAAGCTCTAATATACTAAAAAACACACAGAATTGGTTCATTGCTCATTTGAATAATGAAGATGAGATCAGAGAGCTTCGTAAATTCTACGATTTTAGTGATTTTGCAGACTCTCTTATTCGTTTTAGTGCAAAAAATGACAAAGGATTTGTGCGTATGAAAACCTATTCCAATCCTTTTGTAGTACCTGTTCAAATAGATCTATTCGAGTAAAATTTATTATATATGTCATATAGCAAATCATCCGGAAAACCTTTTGAATATGCGAGTAAAATCTCGCATCGGCATATAATTGCAGACAAAGATATTCAACAATATATAAATAAATGTGTAATTCCCTTTGAAGGAAAAGATGTAGAATTAAACCCTAGTTTACTCCATGACATCACTTATCCAACTAAAAATAGAATTCAAAATATAATAGCCATAGATGGAGGTTATACTACCATTGCTGTAAAAAAGAAATTTCCATCATCTTTAATCTCTTATTTCCAATTTGGGACACTGCTAATCGAAAGGAAGTATTTAGAGGGTTTGCACGCAAAACCATTCATTTCGCCTAAAGATATGGCTGAACTAAAAAAACTAATGCCTGATAAGCTTGCATTGCCAACCAAAAATCTTCTCCTAGAAGGACAGACAAGTCTTAAATATGCGGTAAGAAAAGTCATTTATGATTTCTTTATGCATAAAGATCAAGATGATACATCATTGATGAATACTTTATATTGGTTCCTTTTTAGGAAATATGAATTTGCTGAGCTTGTTAATAATTCGAATGATTGTACTTGTTCTTTTCATAAAATAAGTACAGAAGATTATCTATATAAATGCACTTCATGCAATAATAAAGCATATCAGCTCTCTCGATGTCCAAATTGTGAGGAGCCAGAGATTCTACTCAATGAAGCTAATCTAAATAAGAACTCTTATATATGGAAATGTCCTCATTGTAGAGAAGATATATTCTTAACTGATGTTTTTAGGATGTTTGAAGCTGTTGACAATGAGTTAGGCGCAGGAGGTGTCCTGGGCTATCTTTTATCAGCCATAGAGAATCTTTTATTGGTTCATATTATAAGAATATTAACTCAAATAAAGCATGGTTTTTTGGATGAGTTTCTCCTTGTTAAAGATGGACCTCTAAGTTTTGTGGGGCAAACAGCAAACATGTATAAACCTATGAGACATTTGTTGAATTTTTTACGAAAAAACAACAATGTAAATATTATTGGAATTGAGAAAAGCGGTGCTTTTGTGGATCATGCAAAGGAAATTGCAGATAAGATGAAACCGGGACAGATATTTCTGATGGACAATGATCACATTTACAAATATATCATGCCAGCCGATGGAAATATGGAGTATGCAAGAACATCGTATTATGGAGGTAAGTTTATATATAAATCAAAAGAAGAGAAGCTTTATGTATTGACTTTACCAGTAGAGACTCATCATTACTATTCACGACCACAATTAGGCGATTTGAAAAATATAGAAGAGATATTATTAAATATTGACTTGCTGAAATGTGATATTTATCAAGATGCAATAATCCCTATAGCACTTGTTAATAAACTAGTATCACTCTCAAATTATCCAGGCTCTAATATTATTCGTCACTTTACCAAACAGAATATTTCAGAATGATAAAAATAGAAAAAGGAAAAGCACCGGAGTTTTTATCCTCAGAGAAAGTTGAAATTGCCCGTGAAAGAATGAGAACATTCTATGCCTCAAATCGGGAACAAAAAAGATATCTATTTCCTTTTAATAAGGAAATAGATATAAAATTAAAAGAAGATTTACACAAAATATTTTATGGAAAATGCGGTTACTGTGAAACAATAATTGAATCTCCAGAAAAAGGTGTAATTGATAGATATAGACCACATAATGGAGTAAGAGATAAAGATGGATACAATCAAGATCTGTATTGGTGGCTTACTTTTGAATGGGACAATTTAATTTATAGTTGCAAGGAGTGCAATCAATATAAAGCAAATTATTTCCCTATTCAGGGTGTCCGAGCATTAAAAGTAAAAGATAATTTGGATCAAGAAAAGAGACTTCTCTTAAACCCATGTGTGGATGATCCTCAAGAGCATTTCTATTATAATCATGATGGCCATATCCAAATAAAAACACGTGAAGGGGAGCAAACCGTAGATCTATTAAGACTTAATGATAGAACCGACTTAATAGAAGGAAGAAAGAAAGCGAGAAAAGAGATAATAACTATTTTAGAAAAAATAAATAAAAATGGAGTACGGTCTATTGATAAAAATGAGATAAGTTATCTACAACGGATACTTGAGTATGACAATGATTCTACTGCTTTTTTCGGATATAAAAAATGGGTACTATTGAATGAATTAGGAGATAATCTTCTTTTAGATTTAGAGTTTAATATCAAAAATCATGATAGGGAATGGCTTAACGATAGAAATCAAAATAATAAAATACTAATAAAGAATGAAGACAAGAGATATTTGGCGAATGACTATTTCCCCATCGAATACATTCATATCAAAAATTTCAAGTCTATTGAAAATTTGAAAATTGAGTTTAAGGAAGATGAATTAAATAATAAATCATGGTTAATTCTTCTTGGTGAAAATGGAGTAGGAAAAAGTTCTATATTACAAGCAATAGCCGTTGGCTTAAATGCAAATGCAAAAATCATAACTTCCACTCTTATTAAAAGTCTTATAAAGAAACGAAAGCAAAAAGCAGAGATTGAGATAAAAGAGAGAAATAGCAGTAATATAATTCGCACTATACTTACAAGAAAAGATAATACAATTAAGCAAGAAGGTTCTTTTAATTCTTATTTAATGGGATATGGTTCACTAAGGCTTTCTGTTGAAGAAGTCGATTCTGAATCTATAAAAATACAAGATACAAATAATGTTAGTTATGAAAATCTATTTCAGCCTATAAAACCGCTTAATGATATTACTAAATGGTTAAAATCAATCTATCGGAAAGATCCAGTGTTTTTTGAAAGAGTAGCATATTCAATAAAGCAACTACTACCACATGATTTTTCATGCAATGAATTGACTATAAAAGATAATAACATAATGTTTAAAAAATCAGAAGAACTGTTTTCTGAACTAAGTGATGGTTTTAAAAGCACGATTATCCTTGCAGTTGATATAATGATGAAGTTATCTGATGCACAGTCTGATATGGATAAAATGACAGGTATTATTTTAATAGATGAACTCGGAAACCAACTACATCCTAGATGGCAAATGTCCATAGTCAAGCAATTACGTACAGTATTTCCCAATATTAATTTTATTATATCAACTCATCATCCTCTTTGCCTGAGAGGTGCTAAAAGGGATGAAATCCTTCTTCTTAAGAATATTGAAGGTGAAGTTATAGGAATAAGACAATTACCTGATCCATCGACTTTACGCGTGGATCAAATTTTAGCTTCTGAGTTTTTTGGCTTAAGCAGCTTGGTTGATCCTGAGACAGAAGCTTATTTTAATAGATACTACGAATTATTGGCTAAAGATGAAAAAGCTTCTGTGGAAGATCAAGAAGAAATTACTCGCTTAAGAGATAAACTTAGAGATAAACAGCAATTAGGGATATCTTTGCGGGAAGAGTTGATGTATTCCGTTATCGATAAATTGCTAGCTAAAGAAATTGCATATAATAAAAATCCTTTAGATAGAGAAAATTTGAAGAGAGAAGTTATAAATCGAGTGAAAGATATCTGGACGAATTTAAACCTTGATTATTATGATAACGATTAATAGAATAGATTGTCCAGATATCCTTAAACAAGGTAAAAATCCTAAAAGTAAAGGTGAACTTGAAACGATAGACGCTTTAAAATTCTTTAGTGATCAAAATAATCATACATCTACTTACAGGAAAACTGGGACTACAACGGTCGGATATAAAATATATTCGGACGATAGTGTGAGGAAGGTTCTACTTAATATGTTTAATGGGAAATGTGCATATTGCGAAAGTAAAATAACCAGTATATATAATGGTGATATAGAACATTTCAGACCTAAAGGAGAAATAAAAGAGGCAACTCCGACAAAACCTGGATATTATTGGCTGGCAGCAGAATGGGAAAACTTATTATTTGCTTGCCCTTTTTGCAATCAAACAAATACCCATACGATAATTGCTAATGGAATATTGAAAGAAACTGTCTTAGGTAAATTGCATCAATTCCCACTTGTTTCTGAACAATATCGATTAAAATACACTCATGGACAAATTTATTTTTCTGACAGGAATGCTTATCAACAAGCTTTTGACTTAGAAGAAACAGAGAGATTGTTGCTTAATCCTTGTAAAGATCTAAATATAGAAAATTATTTTAAATATGAGGATAGCGGTGTTATTATTGTCAATAGTGATTTAACAGAGCAGAGAAATATACTTAGAGCAGAGAAATCCATTCAAGTATATGCATTAAATAGGTTAGCTCTTGTTCAAGCTCGCAGAGAAAAAATTATTCAAATAAAAGCTCAAATAAAACGAACCGAAGAGTCTATTATTAATTATAATAGGTATGCAAAGCAATCTGATGAAGAGAAAATTTGGTTTGAAGGTATTATGAGAAAAGAGATAAAAATTCTCAAGAGATATAAGAACATAAATCAAGAATACTCAGGGCTAGCAAAATATATAATTAGAAAATACTTTGAAGAAATATATTTTATATGACTGGGAATGTATTAATTAAAATATTAGACATAGAGGCTAAACAGGCACTCTATCGGGAAGATGGGAAGTGGTATCATAATCTCACTAAATTTCCGGGTGTTTTGTTTGACAAGGGAGGTTATGTTATTTTCTCAAATAAAGAGGAATATCATGCTAATTATAATTTGCAAATAAAGCAAGACTTGCATATTAAAAATGGATTAAGTTCTTTGGTTGAATACATCCATTTTAATAATCTGGACAAATTGTATATTGAAGAAATTGTTAGTTTAAAAAAATCTCCAGAAGAAGCAAGACGAATAAGACGAGAAATAGAGGCAATCCTTCGAAATCAAAAATTAGTAGATGAACTTAAAATAAGATACAATAACGTATGTCAAATTTGTGGTACACAAATAAAGATTGGTGAAAATAAATATTATTCAGAAGTTCATCATATTTGGCCTCTTGGCAAGCCTCACAATGGTAGTGACACTTTAGACAATATGGTTTGTGTATGTCCCAATTGCCATACTCTATTAGAGTATAAAGCAATTTACTTAAATAAAGAAATATTTAAGGTGCTTAAGCATAATATAGCGAATGCGAATATTAAATATCACAATACTCTTAATGAAAAATGGAATCAAAAAACACTGAAAAAATAATTGCGAAATTCCTTAAAGATCTAGATATATCCTCGGATGATTATATCACTGTTGCTGAACTTAGTACAACATTTGCTGATGGACTAACTAAAACAATAGACACAAATACAGCTTTAATTTCCGACACATTGATAAGAAAAATTAAATCATCACATATAAATCCAGTTGTAAATAATTCAAGTGCATATTACGATAAAGATTACAGATACAAACCTTCCTTTTGGTTATACCTTTCAAAATCTTCTGGGTTAAAAAAAGCAGAACCATTAGTTGTTTCTTGGTGTTTAGGAAATCATACCACATTAATGATTGACCAAGGCTTTTTAAGTGCATTCAAATTATCACCACGTTTGCTGAAGGACGAAATTTTATGGGATGACTTAAAGGAACCTGAATATGATGTAGTGAGAAACAAGCTTTTATCCCAATATAAATATCCTACTCATTCTAAAACTTATGTGAGGATCAAAAAAGAATATCTAGAAGCTTATTTGACTTTCAGAAAGAAAACTGCCATACAGATATTTACGATAAAAAGAGATATTCCAATAGATGAAGAAATCTACATTCTGCTTAAAGATAAGAAACACTTTTTAGAAGATTTCAAACAGTTTGAAGTAAAAATTAGTAGATTGGACCACAAAGAGAATATAGCTCGCTTAGAAATAAATGGATTCAAAGTTTTACTAGAAAATAGTGATCATAATAATGAAGAGAAAACAGTTGTAGGACATTATTGGAAAGGAATTGATGGATTAGTAACAGAGTGGCGAGCAAGACATGAAATACCATTTGAATATGTATATGTTTCCGACAAAGTATTGGCAGTATATGAAGCAGATGAAGATTATGAGGTTCATCCCTTGTCTGGAAGTGTCAATTATAAAAATCAATGGGCTGTAACGCATTGCGAACGTGTAGGCAAAAATGCAATTAAAATTGAAATCAAAAAGCTATATGAAGGCAATAGATATACAATAATTGATTATTGGAATCAATTTTCCATACATCCTTCCGAAATTGTGGAGGGTGAAAATATAGCTTTGAAATCAGAACGTTTAGTAAAGAAATATTTTCTATTCGGAAGAATATTAGCAAGTTTATCTAATCAACTATTTGAATTTACTTATTCATCAAAAGACTTAATTGGTTTAGATGAAGAGCATATTGAATATACTGGATGGTCGGAATTTCCTGAATTTAATGCTATTGCCCAACACATCGATTTAAAATCTTTTTCTAGAGAGCAATTTATATCCCGATGTAAAAAGCTATACATTCTGTTCGGAGAAAATTTGAAAGAAAAACCTATACGAAAAATCGTAGACATGATGGGGTTCCCAGTTTCAGAAACCGAAAAATTCAAAAGTATAAAATTACTTGAACTTATTATAGCTTATCTGAAAATAGCAGAAGAAAGTGGTTTACATCCTGTACATAACAAAGAAACCCTTGTAGAGAGAGTTTTAGAAAATAAAAATCTTAATGCTCTATTAGAGTTGTCAGCTGTAAATAGTATTAGGCAGTTAGATGCTCATAAAGCTAATGATTCAAAAACAAGACTTGATAGAGCATTAACGGATTTGGGAGTACAGCCTAACGCTATTTCGAACAACTATGCAAATGCCATCTGGCAAGTCTACGACAGCATTGATGAAATGTTTGCAAATTTGAATATATTTCTTTCAAATGCCCCTAACTTTAAATAATTATCATGAAAAATGGAGATGTGATCCCCCATTATTATTCTTATATATTAAAGACTAATGGAAGGGGTTTGTCCGATGAACAGAGATGTCACTTTTCTAATTGTATTAATAAAATTGGCAGTAATCACTAAAGTTACACTGCGCTAGTTTATATAACTTTTTGTTATAAGGACGTCCAAAAGGCGTCCTTTTTTCGTTCTCAATACAAAGATAATATTTTCCAATTTGTCTACGAAAATATTTGCCTATTTATTAGCTTATCTCATTAATTTTCATTATATTGTAGCATCTTAAATAGAGAGCGTTATGAAAGAGAGAAGGAAAAGAAAAAGCATCGTAGATTTTAAATCTTCTTTCCCTGATGAAGAAAGCGCAATCAAATTCTACGAGAGAATAAGATGGTGTAACGGGGTGATTTCACCATTTGATCCGACATCTAAGGTGTACAAATGCAAGAACGGCAGATATAAGTGCAAAAATACAGGGAAGTATTTCACTTATAGAACTGGAACATATTTTGCTAACTCTAAATTAGGAATGCGAGATTGGTTATACGCTATCATAATGCTCGCAAATCACAAAAAAGGCATATCTTCGTATCAATTAGCGAATGACTTGGACATTCCGCAAAAGACCGCATGGTATATGATTCACAGAATAAGGGCTTCAATGGCTAAAGAAAACAATCATAAGTTATCCGGTGAAGTTGAGATAGATGAATCGTTTGTAAGTGGGAAGAATAAGAATAGACATAAGGATAAGAAAGTAGAGAAATGTCAGGGACGTAGTTATAAAGACAAGGTTTCGGTATTTGGTATCTTAGAAAGAGGAGGAAAGATGTTTGCTAAAGTTGTCCCTAATACACAAGCTAGAACTCTAGTTTCAATCGTAAAGAAAAACGTAGATGTTGGAAGTATAATTTATACTGATGGATGGAGTTATAAGGGACTAGAAAAGAAATACACGCAAATGTCTGTAGATCACGGCAAGCATTTCTACGGTACTACTTTTGTTACTGATGATGGAGAAATTATTCAAGTTACAACTAACAGGATAGAAAATGCATGGTCTGTATTCAAAAGAACAATTAAAGGAACATACATCCATGTTAGCAAAAAGCATCTACAGAGATACGTTGACGAATTTGTTTTCCGATTTAACACCCGGAAAATTAGCAAAAATGAGAGATTTGAATTACTTTTGCGATATGCAGCATAGATATTATGGCAAATAACAAAGACATAAAGAAGAACAAACCTAAAAAGGAGAAAAAAAACAGGAAGCCTGTATATGAACTACATGCTTTCGTCCTCACTATACCCGAAGATAAGCTAAAAGAAGTACTGCTAGGAATGAGCAAACCAAAGCAAAAATAAAAAGAGGTTGTGTCAAAACGTTGGCATAACCTCTTTTTTATACTATGGTTTTAACCAATCACTTTGTGGTCTAACAATAAGCCTTGCATTCGTATATGCCATTTGTATTGTTAAACACGTACGAGCACAATATGTTTGCTCATCTACTTTGTATATAACGAGTGCAAGATCAGGATTTGGAGACCCCGGTGTTAAACATAAAGGAAGTAATAATTGAATTTTATTTCTGTAATATTGAGGTACAGCGATTTTATAATTAGTTCTTACTTTCTTTTTTACTTCATCAATAGCACCTACTAATTGACGGCGTATTCCATCCTCACCCATACTTTGTATATAACTTGGGAAACGGTCTATATTATCTGTAATAATATGGTCTATATCTGGAATTATGTCACAATTTGGATTAAAAATCAAATCTTCAGGATGTTGAAAAAAATCTGCTTTTTCTGGCATATTTCTTGAAAACAATCTCAATAACTGACTATCGCTTTTTTTCACAAATGCAATGAAAAAATACCTCGAAACACCTTCGCCTTGAACTGCATTTTCACTAAATAAAGCATATATATCTTCTAATTGTTTCGTTACTAGCCCAGTGTTAAAACATGCATGTTTATTGTCGGAAGTAAAAGAAATTTTATCTTCTTCTACTAGCCTTTGGTAAGTATATTCTAAATAATTTTTAAGAATAGCCTTCTTCTTTTTTTTTACTCCATGAAAATCCCACTGTTCCAATGGGGTTAATCCCGCCAAGAAATCAATGCTTAATTGATAATCTTTGAAATAGGCAAACTGAAATAATTTTGGTTTATCCATAATTTATGCGTATGTGTTAGAAAAAAATAAGAGTCATCAAAAAGGATGACTCTCTAAATATCAAGTTTAATATAAAATCTTTTTCTTTGCAGATAGACCTGCAACCATCTATATATATAATTAAATATGTTGCAAATATAGAAGTTCTTTTCTTTTCAACCAAATAAAAACGAACTTTAATCTTCTTGTTACGCATAATTAACTATTAAAAACGCAATGTTAATTTGTTATTTATAAACTACAAACTTGAAAATATTTCACTATCTTTGCATTAAAGATACGAAAAATTGGAGAGAAATCCATTTTTTCACGTGTATAAAATAGCCTAATCGTCATCAGAATCACCACCTCAGATAACAGAACTAAGGCTATCATTGAACTTACTCGTTGGGTAAAGTGTACTTCGTCATATACTGACGTGGTGCGCTGCCATTGAGTAAGTGGGCTTGTGGTGAGCCTTGATGACGTATGGCAGTAGCACTACGTCTTTTTTTGTGACTTTGCGTATGGTTATTGCTGAATAAACTGACTTTTTAGTATTAACCAATAAAACACAAAGAGTATGAAAAAGATTTTTATCCTTGCAGCATCAGTATTATTCATCTCTAGCTGCAATATGAAGAAAAGCAATTCCGAACAGGCATTGCAAGATTCAATTAGAGTAGCCGATTCGATTGCTGTATTAGAATACGAAAAAGAGCAAGCGATGTATGATGAAATTCAAACTTCTAGCGGGTATTCTTCTGACCCCAATTTCAAACCAACTATTAGCTCCGATGGCAAATACCATACTATAGATGGTAAGGCTAGGCAAAAAGAGTTTCAAGGTAGCTTAGAGCAAAAGCAACAACTTGAAATGTTAGATGAACAAGAAAACACTAATTCTGATTACTAATCAAAAATCATATTATGGAAGACAAAGAAGACAAACTGTATTGTCCTTTTTGTGGAAGTTCTCAATTAACAGCTAATAAAAAAGGATTTAGAGCAGGGAAAGCGGTAGCCGGAGCTGTTCTTACAGGAGGTATCGGACTACTAGCCGGACTTATAGGAAGTGGCGATGTAAAAGTGACTTGTTTAAACTGTGGATGTCAATGGAAGCCGGGACAACTGAAAACATCTCCTTTGAATGAACGAGAGAAACAAGGTTACTACAATACTCTTAAAATAAAAGAGGAAGAGAAGAGAAAAGCAGAAGAGCCTATGAGTATCAGTACCAAAGTGATATTGTTGATCTGTGCTGTAGTTTGGATACTAATAGCGATGGCTATGTGCAAATAATTTGCTATCTTAGCGACCAATTAAGTACCGGAGGATTTTCCTCCGGTATAACAAAAAGTTATATAAACTAGCGCAGTGTAACTTTAGTGATTACTGCCAAATATAATAGTATAGTAAAATTCAAGAATGCAATAAAAATACTAAGGAACGAATCATTCGACAATCTTTTATCAGTAGCGGTAAGAGCCGGATATTATGACGCCTCTCATTTATCAAGAGAAATAAAAAAGTTATCCGGTAGTACTCCAAATTTCTTTTTATCATTGCCACCCGATAATGAGACTACTATCATTTATACAAAATAAAAAAAGTCGAATTCATCCAATACCCATATCTTATTATACTTTATATTTGCAGCATTAACCAAGTATATAAATAATAAGAACATGAAACTTTGGAAATATAGTGGGACATTTTTAACAGCGACAGGAATCATTCATACGATTTATGCACTATTTATCGGAAAAGATGCTTTTTCGGAAATGCTCAGAAATGGATTAGTAAATTCTATTGGAGAGAATTATAGTCAAAGTTTCGCCTTTTGGTTCTTGATCTGTGGAGTAATACTTATCCTTTGGGGGCAAACGCTTCAATATTATATCAGAAAAGAACAAAAACCGGCACCCGTATTTTTAGGTTACTCTATTTTACTGCTTACCATAATCGGTTGTATTATTGAACCTGCCTCCGGTTTCTGGCTCTTTTTGCCGCAAGCAATTATTATTATTTATTCAAATAAAAAAAGAGGATTGTGATATCCTTCAATTTTGAAAAGAGGGCAAGCTTGTGCCTGCCCTCATAACCATTAAACAAATCACATTCGAATCTTAAAGACCTACTAGCGATTCTGGTTTTAGAAACTCTGCTCAAGGCAGAAAGCGTACACACCTATATAATAGAACACTGCATAATAGCAGCATTAACTAGTCACATACCGCCAAACAGATCGTTTAGAATTAAAGGTATGCGAATGGTGTGAGTCCGGCTACCGCTTTATATCAGACATCTTGAAAAGCCGAACATTTTTTCCTTGGAGAATATTCAGATGTCTGCAAAATCTTCTGAATAATAACTAAAATTCCAAATCAGATCATCCACATTTCTTACATTTTCAACAATTGCCTTAAAATATGGAAAGTCTACATCACCCAGCGAATGACCAAGCAATGTAATCTCTTTCAAATCATTCAGCGATTCAAAAAAGCCCAAATTATGATCTATTATGTCATTAGAATGTTTTATGTTCTTCGCATAATAATTTTCCAAACGCTCCTCAATATGATCTACAGCATAATATCTTATTGGATTTTTCCAATTTCCTTTTTTCATATCCTTTAAAAAGAAAGCAAGATAGACCAACTTATCATTGGCAAAATATTTACCCTTCTTATCCTTCAGATTCGGGCGATATCTCCGACGATTTTTATGTTTATGAACCCACTCATCAAAAGCGACTTCATTATCCTCTACATTATGCCCTAAAACCAAAGAGCCAAACTTCTGCCTTCTATCGCCGTGAATATAAAAAATATGTTCCCGGGAAATATTATATTCTGTTTCAAGAAACAATGTATAATTAAAATTCAGGTAAGCAGCGTTCGGATCAAGATACAGCATATTCTTCCTAAATCCTTTCTTGTAATGTATTGTATTAATCCACCGGTGAAACTGATATTGCATTTCGAAGGTACAAGAAGAAACAACATCAGCAACAATATCTATAGGACCTAAATATTCAGCATAACTAAAATTCTCGTCATCTTCGTATAATCGCGGCAAATTCTCATCAACAAAATCAAAAATACGTTCCCTGTTCAGTTCACTAAGATATTTTTCAAAATCCTTCCATAAATAGTCTTTAGCCCAAGTGTTCTTTGGAGCTGGCAATTTGCGTCCGTATTGAAGGCACAAAAGATAATCATTATAATCATCAAAATTATTCATCATAGATCGGGGACCGAAGAAGAGTTCGAACATCTTCACGACAAAATCATTGTGCTTTAATAGGTAGCTGCGAAAATCCATATATGTAGAATCAGCACCATGATATCTGTCAAATCCATTACCTATAATATAAAGATGATGTATGGGATCACCATTAATTGAATATCTTTTTTTTCGATAAGGTTCGAGCATTTCGGCTCTACGCTGCAGGCAATAATCTTTCATCCCACTGACCAATTCTTTCGTTGAAAGGTCAAGTGGACATTGCATCAAATAATCACGAGCACTATATTTGTCCATATAATCTCTAGCTCGTTTAAAGGTAAGCCCGTCTATTCTCATGAATCCATTGCGAGCTCTGTCAATTAGACGGGCTCTATCAAAAGAATATAGAATATCACTATCGCCAATGTTCATAATTATCAAATTTTCAGTCACAGATTACAGCATCTATTGTTCTAGACCAAACTGTATCATTACATAAGACAACAAAGATAATAATTTTCAAAGTTCGCTAGTCTCATTGCCCAAAGATAACTAACCAATTTCATACCGTTTGACCTATTGCTATGTAGCTATGAATAAAATAAAACTTCGTCAGCAAATCATATTTTCATCTATCATTCAACTGTTCAGCCTGTTACAATGCATCTTCTTATTCTTTTAATGTAAACAGACACATAGTCTGCTGATTTGAAATTGTCATTCTATAAAATAATTTATGCCTTTAAGCTAACTCACATAATGTGCGATAGCTAATCCATATCATGTGCGGTAGCTATTGCACATTATGTGAGTTAGTTATCGCACTATATGCGCCAATCAATATCATAGATAGAAAAGCATGATTGCGACATTCAAATATACAGAGAGAGAACATAATACCCAAAAAGAAGGTGCATTGTATTCATCTATATAATAGAGTATTATGGAAAAAAGTGACTATGAGTTACTTACTCTATTGATGTTTCTTGAATCTACTTTCAAGTTACTGCAATCATTGCAGACGCACACAATAAACATTTCCTCTATAAAAAATAATATCCGCGGGTGCATAAATTAATTCGTCCGGCTATAGTCGGACGAATTAATTTATGCACTGAAAGAGATTATTTATTGCACAAGCCGGAGCTAAATTTAGTATAGGAATTCTTTATCCAATAAACGACTTTTAGATTTATATGATTTGAATTCATATTTGGACGATTTAGTTCTTTTGCGTATCGGTTAGCCCATTATTGAATCATTCAACCCATTTTAAATGATAAGCAAGAAGCAATAATTCAATTGCTGACTTCTATCAATTATTTGATTAGAACACATTTATAGGATATCTATCAATTTAAAGCTCCATTTAGTTATTCTTCATGTCCGAACAACTAAATGGAGCTTTATCATATATTTCTAAGAATCCTAAATAAGGAAAAGGATAAACCTATTATTATTTAGCGCTTTCCTCTATCTGAACGGAGGAGCGAATGCCGCCAAATACCTGAATAAGGTTCGCGAACGTGCCGGAGCAAATCCGTTAACGGGCGGCATGACGGTTCGTAATGTATTAGACGAAAGAGGACGCGAACTATGCGGTGAATATTGCCGTTTTTACGATTTGAAACGGACAGGGATGTTCAAGAGTTCCGATTATCTGAAAGATACTCACCCGGATCTCGCACGGTTCTTTGATCCGAATTATGCTTTACGTCCCATTTCTACAACCTTTACCGCTACCATTATCAACGGCAGTGAGTATCAGAATCCGGGATATTAAATTGTAAGACCTATATACCCAATCATTATCGGTACGATAATCCATATAGCCACGCTATTTATCGTACCAATGATTGGGGATATTTTCCACACCTTTCCACAATTTTTCTACACCGCCCCAATAATATCGTTTTTTCAACTCCGCTGTTAATCTGTATCTTATCTTTTCAGCATTTCTTTATATCCTATTGGTATATCCTTTGTATCGACTTTATAGCAAATGTATTTTTAAATATAAAAGTATGAAGATTAATCAAAGGTTAACATTATGTTTTAGCTTACTGTTTTGTTTGTTGAGTATTTCGTATGCATCCGCTCAGCAACTGAACATATCCGGTGTTGTTATATCATCAGAGGATAATGAACCACTTATCGGTGCCACCGTCAGTGTAAAGGGGAATCCCACCAAAGGAGTGATTACCGATATCAACGGTCAGTTTCAATTGTCCGTGGAAACCGGAACCAAGATGCTGGTCGTATCTTATGTGGGAATGAAGACACAGGAAATACGCGTCCCCCGCAAAGAGAAAGAACTCAAAATAGTACTGATTCCCGAAACGATGGATATTGACGAGGTAGTAGTAACAGGGTATGGTAATTTCTCCAAATCCTCATTCACTGGATCGGCCAATACGCTGCGTACAGATATGCTGAAAGAAGTGCCTGTGATGAGCGTTGAGCAAAAGTTGCAAGGTATGACTACCGGTGTACAAATAACCAGCAGTTCCGGTCAACCGGGCGCCAACCAAAGTATTCGCATCAGAGGAATGGGATCGTTCAACGCTTCACAGGAACCTTTGTTTGTCATAGATGGAGTGCCGGTTACTTCCGGGAGTATGAGTTCCGGTGGTCCTGATGCAGCATATATGAACAACTCCAAGACCAATATAATGAGTACACTGAATCCGTCGGATATTGAAAACGTGACTGTAATCAAAGATGCGGCAGCGGCTTCCCTGTATGGTTCCCGCGCCGCCAATGGCGTCATATTGATTACGACTAAAAAAGGAAATACCGGAAAGGTACGCGTGGACTTGAACGTATCAGGCGGCTTCTCTCATGCGGCCGTCGACTTCCGCCCTACCCTCAACGGTGACCAACGGGAAGAACTGCTCTATGAAGGATTGCTGAACTACGCAACAGACAACGGTATGGAGTCTCCGGCTGAATATGCCAGTTCCAATATCGGCACATATGCGTATAAGCCGGCCATGGGATACACGGACTGGCGAAAAGAGCTGCTCCGCACCGCTATGCATCAGAGTTATGAAGCTTCCGTCTCCGGAGGTAACGACCGTTCTACATTCTATGCCTCGCTCGGCTACAACAATCAGGAAGGATTGGCCAAAAACTCCAGTCTGGACCGTTACTCAGCACGCTTGAACGTTACGCAGAAAGTCGGCAAATACGGGGAGGTAGGAGCAAATATGATGTTCTCGCAAATGAATCAGGAAATGAATGAGGAACGCGGATCATCTATCAACCCTTTCCTATGCGTGGCCATGACCATGACACCTTCCATGGTGGTGCGTGATGAAGAAGGAAACTATGTAGGAGCTTATGACGGCACCAGCCTGAACCCATTGCGCGACATACTCACCGATTACAACCGCGTGCGTATGACACGTATGTTTTCAACCGGTTACGCAGCGATAGAGCCAATCAAAGGTCTCAAACTGAAAGAGACATTAAGCTATGATTATACTATCCAGAAGGATTCACGCTACTATAACCCTTTGAGCTCGGCAGGTCCTAAAAGCGGAAGCGACGCCCAGACAGCCAAAGGCTTCATTGAATACGGCAAACTGATCTCATCGACCTCACTGAACTATGTGCGTACTTTCGCCCGCAAACATCATCTCGATGTATTGGCGGCTTATGAAATAGAAAGCTACCAGACAGACCACGCTTCGGGTGAAAAGTCCAAACTGCCCAGTGATAAACTGACAGAACCGGATAATGCCGCCGTATTGAACAGTTTCAAGTCTGCCACCCAAGCCTATCGGATGATTTCTTATCTATCACGACTGAATTATGACTATGACGACCGTTACTACATCGCCGGAAGTTACCGTCGCGACGGAAGTTCACGTCTTTCACCCAACAACCGCTGGGGAAATTTCTGGTCTGTGTCGGGTATGTGGCATTTAGGCAACGAGAATTTCATGAAAGCCGTAAAGCCGGTTTTGAGTGATGTCAAGATACGTGCCTCGTATGGTGTAAACGGAAATCAGCCCGGTTCATACTACGGCTACAAAGGATTGTACAGTTATGGAGAAAACTACATGGAGGCAGCCGGATCGTATGAATCGGCACAACCCAATGATTTGTTGACATGGGAAAAGAATTACAGCCTGAATCTGGGTATCGACCTTTCATTTATCAATCGTATTTTTGCGAGTCTGGAATATTACAACCGGGATACCAAGGACTTGCTTTACAGTCTCCCCATCAGCGCCACTACCGGATTTACCAGTTATTTAAGCAATATCGGACGCCTGAACAACAAGGGAGTAGAGTTTGAATTGCGTACGCTGAATGTTGTTTCCAACGACTTTAACTGGACCAGTGTTCTCAACCTGAGCCATAACCGGAATAAGATCGTTTCACTCAACGGACTATTAGACCAGACGATTGAGGGAACATGGTTCATCCATAAAGTGGGCCTCCCCTATCATACGTTTTATGTAAAAGAGTTTGCCGGAGTAGACCCGCTGACCGGTTCTGCCCAATATTATCTGAATACAAAAAATGAGGACGGAAGCTACAATCGGGAACTCACCACCGATGCTGCCAAAGCAGAATCCATTCCGTACAAAACCGCTACTCCCAAAGTATCGGGAGGATTCACCAATATTCTGAATTACAAATGGATAGACCTGACCTTTACACTGACTTACTCACTGGGCGGTTACTCGTTCGACAAACTGGGAACTTATATTGAAAACGGCAGCAGTTCCATCTACAGTTCACGATACAACTTGCCCGCATACATGATGAACCGTTGGCAAAAGCCCGGAGATCAGACGGATATCCCACGTTTCGTATATGGTGAACCGGCTACTTCCACCAACTCGTCCCGCTATATCCACAGCACCGATCATTTACGCCTGAAAAACTTTACCCTCGGCTTCACACTGCCCAACCAGTGGACTCAAAAGCTGATGATTGACAAAGTACGGGTATATTTCTCGGGAAACAATCTGCTGACCTGGGCCAAATGGAAACAGTATGACCCCGAAACACCCGTTAACGGTGAAGTCTTTTGTGAGGCTCCCGCCATGCGTACTTTTAGTTTCGGAGCTCAATTATCATTCTAACATTCCTATCATTCTAACTAAATAAACAACATAATGAAACGAATTCATATATACATACTTACAGCAATGGCTCTACTGAACAGCTCCTGCTCGGCAGACTGGCTAGACCTTAACACCACCAGCTCGGTAGAAACAGGACAGGCCATCGTCACATTGGACGATGCCCAGATCGCTTTGAACGGAATTTATCGTCTGGCATCCGGCCATAGCTATTACGGAGACAACTATTGGTATTACGGCGATTGCCGTGCCGCCGATGTACAGGCACGTATCACCAAAGGAGACGGAAAACGCGTATCTCCCTATTATGAATACAATGTGCTCGCTTCCGATAATCTGAATATTGTACTGCCATGGAATACTGTTTATAAAGTAATACGACAGACGAATAATCTGATACAGAAAATAGAGTCGGGCAGTATTCAAAGCAGTGATACTAAAGAATTGAACCGCATCAAGTCCGAAGCACTGGTGATGCGGGGGCTTTCCCTCTTCAACCTGACCCGGTTGTTCGGAATGCCTTATACGAATGACAAGGGGGCTTCATTGGGAGTACCCATCGAGACCTCCCCTTCCGATCCCACGCATAAACCGTCACGCAGCACTGTAGCGCAATGCTACGAACAGGTAGTCAGCGACATGAGCAATGCACTGTCCGGATTAAGACAAGAGACATCCAATGGCTATATAAACTACTGGGCAGCTCAGGCATTACTGTCAAGAGTCTATCTGAATATGGGTGAATATCAGAAGGCTTATGATGCCGCTACGGATGTGATCAAGAACAACGGCGGACGTTATCAGCTTTACAGCTATGAGGAATATCCCAATGTATGGGGGCAGGATTTCCAGTCGGAATCATTATTCGAACTTTACATCACTTTATCCGAACCTTCAGGAGGTACGGGCGGTGAAGGTGCTCCGATGGTTTATGCCAACGAAGCAACGGTCGACTGGAATAATCTGATCTTGTCGGAAGATTTTCTGAACCTGCTGAATGAAGACTCCAAGGATGTACGCCACTGCCTGACAAAGGAATCTGTCATCGAAAACAACACCGGACTTCCGGCTGCCGCCATGCACGAAAAAGTCTATCTTGCCAAATTTCCCGGCAAGACCGGAGATGATCCCAAAACTAATAACATTTGCATCATCCGCCTTTCCGAAGTCTATCTGAACGCGGCTGAAGCGGGACTGAAAAAAGGAACGGATCTTGAAGAAGCACAAGGTTATCTGAATGACATCATCAGCCGCCGTACCACGGATACCAATCAGCAAGTATCAACGGAGACTTTTACTCTGGACAGAATTCTTAAGGAGCGCCGCAAGGAACTGGTTGGCGAAGGGGAAGTCTTCTATGACTACTTGCGTAATGGTCTGGCTATTGAACGCAAGGGCAGCTGGCATCTTGAGACCTTGAAAGCGTCTAACGCACAAAAGATAGAAGCTACCGATCTGAGAATAGCCCTGCCTATTCCGCAAAGCGAGATAGATGCCAATCCGAATATACAGCAGAATCCAAGGTAAGCAACGTCAATTGATGCATACCGTTCCGGAATAAGCTGGCTATACTTACATGTTTATCCTCTTTCCGATTTCAAAGAAGGTACATTTCACCAAAGAATGAAGTGTACCTTCTTTGTCTTTCAGCAGCAGTTCCCACTCTCCGGTTTCTCTCCTCCTTAGTGAACGAATCGATAAAACACCCCCTTTTTCACCGGCATCTATTGTGGGCAGAATTGTTTTTCCTATTTTTGTACTTGACAGAAAATTATTAAGGCTACTTTATGAGAAACATTATAGATAAGATGAACTCTTTGTATCCCATTTCGGATGAAACGATACAAATACTAAAAGAAAATACAGTATTATGTCATTTTCCAAAGAGGCATCAACTGATAGAGGCTGACAAATTTTGCAAATCGGCTTATTTTATTGAAGAAGGAATGACCCGCTCTTTCTGGCTGGTAAACGGAGAGGAAATAACGACTTCTTTTGCGTGCGAGGGAGCGATTGTCTTCAGCATGGATGAATTGTATTATAATAAGATGAGTGAAGAATTTGTGGAAACGCTTGAGGACGTTGTCGCATACAGAATATCACTGACCGATCTGCTCCGGCTGTTTCAGACCAATATCGAACTGGCAAACTGGGGAAGAGTGATTCATCAAAACGAATACAGACGCCTGCACCGTTCGCACAAAGACCGCCTCACCCTGTCTGCAAAAGAAAGATATGAAGCATTCAAACTTCAGTTTCCTCAAATGTGCCAGCGGATACAATTGGGATATATCGCCTCTTATCTGGGCATCACACTTTCAACGCTCAGCCGCCTCAGAGCACACAAATAATTCCCATATACGGCAAGATTTTGATGCAGGACAAATTTTTAAACTTATAAATTCCGTATTTTTGCGGCTTCTTCAATGACTAATACTAATTTGAACAATAATTTAAAACATGCAAAAAATCTCTTCCTCTGCATTTGCAGACTCTAAACCCCATTACGTACTCCTTGACGGACTGCGAGGGGTTGCGGCTCTTTTGGTGATATGGTATCATGTATTCGAAGGTTTTGCTACAAGTCCCATAGACCAAAAATTCAATCATGGGTATCTGGCTGTCGATTTCTTCTTTATTCTGTCGGGCTTCGTTATCGGCTATGCTTATGACGACCGCTGGAAAACAACGATGACCCAAAAAGAGTTTTTCAAACGCAGATTAATCCGTCTGCATCCGATGGTTGTTATGGGAGCCGTTTTGGGTGCTATTACATTTTGCATACAAGGCTGCGAGCAATGGGACGGTACCCGTGTTTCCATATCGATGGTAATGGTGGCTATGCTTCTCAATCTTTTCCTGATTCCGGCTGTTCCGGGCACGGGTCCCGAAGTCCGTGGAAACGGCGAGATGTATCCTTTGAATGGTCCCAGCTGGTCTTTGTTCTTCGAGTATATCGGTAATATTTTGTATGCCCTATTTATTCGCCGGATGTCTACCAAGGCACTTACGATACTTGTCGTGATAGCAGGAATCGGATTGGCTTCTTTCTCGATATGCAATCTTTCCGGCAACTATCATCTGGGAGTAGGCTGGTCGATGATCGACTATAACCTGATCGGAGGTTTTCTACGTATGCTGTTCGCATTCTCTATCGGATTATTGATGTCACGCATCTTTAAACCTGTCCACATCAAAGGGGCTTTCTGGATATGCAGCGTGGCAACTCTCGTTTTACTTTCCATGCCGTACGTTGGCGGTCATACTTCGCAGTGGATGAACGGTATTTATGATGCTGTATGCACCATTCTTATTTTCCCGCTACTTGTCTATCTGGGTGCTTCGGGAAAAACGACGGATAAAGTTACAGCCAAAATCTGTAAATTCCTGGGAGATATATCTTATCCGGTATATATCATACATTATCCTTTCATGTATCTGTTCTATGCTTGGTTATGGAGCAAAGAACCACATATCACTTTCTCCCAGTCATGGCCGGTAGCCTTATGCGTCTTCTTCGGAAGCATTGTGTTGGCTTACCTTTGCCTGAAACTGTATGACGAGCCTGTAAGAAAGTGGTTGAGCAAGAAGTTTCTGACAAAGAAATAAGGTAATTATCATAACAGAGAAGGGTAAACACTCCATTATAGTTACTCTTCAATAAGGCATTTTGACACAAGGTATATAATAAAAAGAAGCTTTCAATATCACTGAATTCAGTTTTTTATCGAGAGCTTCTTTCATTATATAACCTAACCAGCATTATATTCATTAAACTTATCCGAAAGAAAAGTCAAAATGACCTTCATTATAAATTTCAATTAATCCATTCTTGCGTTCAATCACTACCTTGTTTTCACGAGCCAGCCAACCGACTGCCAGAGCTGTGCTTTCCACACTCAGATTTACTTTCCGGGCAAGTTCGGGAATCGAAATTCCATCAGCTTCATTAAGGGCGTGCCATACTTTGCCTGCGTTGGCACCTACGATTTTCTTATCCATAGTAGTCTTTTTTTAAATTAATAAAAAGGAAAACTAACTCGTTAAAAAAGCAACGCACTTTTACGATAAAACCCAAAATGAAGATCTTTTCATATGTTTTGAATGTTATGTCAAGAATAGATATAAAAAAAACGTGAGCCTTTTCTTCCCAAATGTAGCAACAGGAACTACCAATCCCTACAACACAAATGAGAAGAACGCCCACGCAAAGTATATGTATAACAAGCGTAGGCGTTCAGTCATTTTTACGTGTTGTAATATTTACCCTGAGGGTAAAAGAAATTGGTAGTTTCGTTACTACGTAAAAAAGCTGAACGCTTTTCGATATTTAGTCTCAATGAACGCACCTTTCAACGGCTATACAAATATAATAAAAATCAGAATTAAAAGTTACAGTATCCCTCCTTTTTTATTCCATCACTATTAGATTATCACATTTTTTAGCACTACAGTCGTAAAAAGACATTGTTGAGCACGATTCGGCTATACTTTTATCTGATAAAAGTGATAAATAAACAGCTATAAAAGCCGGAATTATTCTCCGGCTTTCGTCTTTTTCTCACGATAAATAACCTTATCTCTCTGACTGATTGTCCACAATCCGTCTATAAACCGTACATTTTTCGTATCATCATCCTCTACGTTCCATGCATAACCTCCCGAAGGTAAGCCACGTCTTTCCAAAATCTCATTCGGTTGTTCATCAGAGAAGAAAAGTTCCAGACGTGTGGAATCGGGGCTGAACACAATAAAAGCAGAAGCAGTGCTTCCATCAACAGCTTCCGTCCGGATACCTTTTTCAAACAACCGGATGCAGTCTTGCTGCACTTCACACCATACATATCCGGCAGAGCCGATACAACCGTGTTCATCCCGATCGCCTCCAAGTTTGAGAGATTGCGGATACCGGACTAATTTTAAGGCCTGTATCCCCGGTGTATATTTACCGGTATAGAATACTTCCAGAGTATCATTCAGAAGCAAGCCATCGACTTCTTCTTTATTCGCGTTCATCGTACTGAATGAAAGAGTATCATTCTTGTCTGTAACAATCGCCACTGTATTCATGGTCGCATCACAAACAATGCCTTTTGAACTTGTCATACCTGACGAGCAACTTCCCATGAAACACAAAACTCCTAATGCTGCCAATACTGTTCTCATATCTTTTTTATATAATTGTTGGTTTTAATATCATGCAAATATAAAGGTTATATGGAAAAGATGTTCTCCTCACAATTAGAATAACAAACAAGTTTGCTTTTATAGAATGTAATTCCACATATATTTCATTCATTTGTCTATATTTGCATTATTGCGCAGTTGCGCAAAAGAGACTTTAAAACAGAAAGAGAGGAATTATGCCAGAGTTTGATTTTTCCCTAATAACAGAAGGGATTTATAATGTTATAAAAACAGAAGAAAAAGTATTAACCAGCCTGCCGGAAGAGACAATCACACAAAAACGTAACAGGCAGAATCGTACTATCAAACAAATTCTCGGACATTTGATTGATTCCGCCTCAAACAATCATCAACGGATGGTCAGGTTGCAATACAGTAAGGACCTGCTTTTCTTTCCTGATTATCGGCAGGATAATGATCTGTGGATAGCCTTGCAGGATTATCAGCATACGGACTGGAATAATCTGATTCAGTTATGGAAATTCTTTAATCTGCATATCATTCAGCTAATAAAGTCGGTAGATCAAACAAAGCTAGATAGTTACTGGTGTGACTTCGAAGGGACAAAAGTCACTTTAAAAGAAATGATAGAAGGATATTTAGATCATCTGAATCTCCATATTCAGGAAATTCACGAACTGATTTAGCAGCCTGTTTGCTATATGATATAGTAGAGGACAGAGATAAGAAGATTAATATTTTCTTATCTCTGTTATTGCAGCAGATTGAGTCATTGTATCATAAGTCAATAATCCTTCCGTACTAATTTTGATGCTTCTCCGGTTTTATTTTTAGAATCCCATAGCCTCTTTTACCAAAGACATTTCACGATGGGAAGTCAGTTTCTCCAATAAAAGAAGGGCTACTCCCGAAGCTGTTTGAGGACCACAGGACGTGATTATATTGTCGTCCACCACTATCGGTTCATTGACGATTATTGCTCCGAAACTTTGAAGAACCTTTTGCTTGACTGCTCCTCCGAGATGATAAGTAGTCGCCTTTCTATCTTTCAGCACACCACTTTTACCGACAGGCAAAGCACCTACACAAACTGTTGCAATCCATTTCTTCCGGGCATCAAACTGACGAATCAGATTTAAAAGTTTCTCCTCATAAGCCTCTTCATAAAAGCCGAAAACCTCAAAACCTCCGGGGATGGCAAGAGCATCATATTCATCAACGGATATCTCATCAATCGTCTTATCCACCAAAACGGGAATATTAAAAGAACTGATGACTTTCTCGTTAAAACCACCTGTTACCACCTCAACATCACAGCCAAAATCTGTTTTCGCCCATCCCATCACATCAATGAAACCACTAAATTCAATCGTCTCAAAGCCTTTAGCAAGAAAAACCAGTAACTTCATAATCGTCAGTGTTATAAATTAAACAAACCGTTTATACTGCAAAGATAGGCAGATACCTCATGAAACAAGAATAATCCGCCAAAAACTACTATACTTACTTCATCTTTCACACATAAAAAGACTTCTGCAAATACAGTGTAAGGATAAAATTCACAAGATAGTTAGCAAGAATAGACAAGCAGATCTGACAGACGGCAGCTATCTTTGCGATTAAAAACCGTCTGACATGAATATACAAGAAAAAAGTAAAATAGAATATCGTTCCAGGATCAATCGGGTGATGGACTACATTGACATACATCTCGACCAGCCTCTGGAACTGAAAAGTATAGCAGAAATAGCTAACTTTTCGCCTTTTCATTTCCACAGAATATTCACGTTCCTGATAGGTGAAACACCGATTGATTACATCCAACGCCTCCGGATTGAGAAGGCAGCCTGCCGGTTACGGGAAAATATGGATATTTCTATCAGTGAGATTGCCGATAGTTGCGGCTTTTGCACAGTATCCCTTTTTAGCCGTGTATTTAAAAAGTTTTTCGGTTTGACGCCAAGCCAGTTCCGTAAAACGGAGAGACCTGTTTATGCCCAGGACGGAATCTTATTTAGCAAGAACGGACAAATGGTTAGCAAGAATTTGACACCCAAGCATGTATTATCTCCCCAACTTTGCAGCGTCAAATTTAAAATATCATATTTTATGGAAACAAAAATCGAAGTAAAAGAGATGCCGGACATGAAAGCTGTTTATTGCCGGCATATGGGAGCATTCAAAGAGATTGTAAAAGCGTATGAGAAACTTATCAAATGGGCAGAACCTCGTGGCCTGTATATTCCGAATGTTACGAAATCGGCAACCGTCACACATGATGATCCTTCGGTAACGGAATTGAGTAAAGTGCGCCAGAGTGCTTGCATCATCGTGGAAGGAGACGTAAAAGGAGAAGGTGAAATCGGTTATCTCGTCATTCCCGGTGGGCAATATGCTGTCGGACACTTTGAATTAGGTACTGAAGATTTCGAGAAGGCATGGAACACAATGTGCAAGTGGTTTACGGAAAGTGAGTATCAGCAAGGAGATGGATGTACTTATGAGTTATACCATAACAGTCACCGGACACATCCGGAGAATAAACACATTGTGGATATTTGTATTCCGATAAAACCTCTTTAAAGGATCATCTGTCTTACCGGATAAAAAACGAAGAGGATGTGTCAAGACTCCCCTTTTAACGAAATCATCTTCGCCACAAATAGTTGTAGCGAAGATGATTCTTAATTTATGAAGGTTTCGACACATTTACATTTGCAGTATTAAATATCACAACAAAATATAAGTGTATATTTGAA